>Ga0308156_1000093_pt1 | contig 276743 bp, 242 predicted proteins | sample PhyAR2_FD_201041 | JGI IMG/M metagenome (GOLD analysis project Ga0308156, IMG submission 201041) | Phyllosphere microbial communities from UC Gill Tract Community Farm, Albany, California, United States - DLSL A.R2 | ecosystem: Host-associated > Plants > Phyllosphere > Unclassified | place...
CCATTTTTTTTTTTTTCGGGGGGCCCCTCCCCCCCCCCCGAAACAAAACAAAAGGATGCCGTTTCTATCCGGGCTAGCACATTTTTATCCGGCATTTCAATTTTATTCATTTTATTTGCATGTATGACAACTTTAAAAACCCTTACTATTTTAACTTTAATTTTCAATGGACTGATTTTAATTGGTATGGGGCATGGATTCGGACCTGTAATATTTATTGAAATATTGACATTTGTATTTGATTTTTCAAAAGACCTAAAAATAAATATGCTGGGAAACTACGAAGAGCGGATTATTCCCTTTTCCTTTTTCTCAATAATCGTTCATCTACTTTTGATAATCTCATTTTTTGTAAAGTCCGAAATAAAGAAAAGGCTTTTAAACTATGCATTAATTCTGGCTTTCTTAAATATAACTTTCTTTACCTACGATTTTTTAGATAACAGTTTTTCATTATTTACATTAATTAGTTCAACTCCTTTTATTATAATCGGATTAATCTTATTCTTGAAACTTAACATTAAAAATCTGAATAAGAAAAAATTCTGATGTACTAAACATAGGAAACTATCAAAAAAAGCATACTATTTTCAATAATTGCCGTAATTATTCTCATTGTCGTCTTAATCTATTATCGGTATGGGACAAAGAATGGCTGTCTTATGCAATTATTTCTTATATGTTTTGCCATGCTTTGTTTTTCAGGAGCTAAAATCATGACAGCTAATGAACCTGCAGATTACCGTCACTTGCAGTTTGTTTCCCGCAACCCTGTTTGCGTATTCCGTTAGAATATTTTGGTTATAAGTTATTTTTAAAGATAAAACCTCACAGGTTTTGAAAACCTGTGAGGTTTGTTTTGAGCCTAGTCAAAAACATTTATAGAACTTTGAGAATATCTATGGCTTCACTCCAAAAAACTCCCGCAACGCTTCTACATTTTTCTTATCATTTCCCACGAAAATTTTATCATCGGTAATAAAAACCGGGCGCTTCAAAAAAGTATAATGATCCAGTAACAATTCTTTAAAATCCTTTTCTGTTAAAGACTTTACATCCAGGCCTCTCAATTTGATCTGTGTAGACTTTTTACTGAATAATGTTTCATAAGATTGGGTTTTATCATACATGTCGGCTAACTCCTCTTCCGTAACCGGTTCTTTTCTGATCTCGCGCAGTTCCCAATCTGACAAATCGAATTGCGCTAAAATCTTTCTGCAGGTATCACACGTATTCAGGTGAAAAACTTTTTTCATTAAATAATATTCTAATCGTTAACAGAAAATATTCATTTTCCTTCTTCAAAAATAAGATTTAATCTAAAATTTTAAAAATTATAAATACCTTTATTCAAATTTTAAAAGAATGGAGAACAAACCTGTGACTTTTCAGTTTATTTCTGAGCCTTCAGACGTTAATTACGGAGGAAATGTACATGGAGGAAGCGTGATGAAATGGATTGACCAGGCCGGCTATGCATGTGCCACTACCTGGAGCGGGAATTATTCGGTTACCGTTTACGTGGGCGGCATCCGTTTCTATGAGCCTATAAAAATCGGGGAAATTGTAAAAGTGGAAGCGCAGGTGATCTATACCGGTTCTTCAAGCATGCATATCGCCATCAATGTGTTCTCCAGAAATCTTAAGCAGCCGAAATTCGACAAGAAAACACACTGTATCATTGTATTTGTGGCGGTTGATGAGAACGGAAAAAAACTTCCGGTCCCGAAATGGACTCCTGAAACCGAAGACGAAAAACAGAAAGAACAGTATGCCATAAGGCTGATGCAGCTTCGGACACAGATTGAAGATGAAATGAAACCCTTCCTGTAATGCATAGAAAAGACTTTATCACGCTTTCATCGTTGGGATTCTTGGGCTTATATTCCTGTGGAATTTCTCCATTTAAAAAAAGACAAAACACATTGGCAATTCAGTTATACACCGTACGGGATGCAATGTCGGCAAACCCTGAAAAAACACTCGAAAGACTGGCTGCCATGGGGTTTACCGGACTGGAAATCTACGGGTACGACGGTACTTTTTTCGGAAAAGCCCCTCAGGAGTTTCAGCGCATTCTTAAAAATACAGGAATGCAGGTTATCAGTTCGCATCATACGACAGGATTTTTTCAAAAAGGCCATGGAACTTTACTTGATAATTGGAAAAAATCCGTGGAAGATCTTCATTCTATCGGCTCAGAATATATGATTTGCTCTTACCTTTTTCCGGAAGAAAGAACGATCGAAAATTATAAAAAGCTTCCGGAACTGCTTGAAAATTCAGGAAAAGCTACAAAAGAAGCCGGAATTCAGTTTGCATACCATAATCATGATTTTGAATTCGAGAAGTTTGACGGTACCCGAAATGTTTATGATTTTATTTTAGAAAATTCATCATCAGAACTGGTTAAAATGGAGCTGGATTTATACTGGATTTCAAAAGCAGGAATCGATCCGCTGAAGTATTTCGAGAAATATCCCGGAAGATTTCCTCTGTGGCACGTAAAAGATATGAAAGCCGGAACAAAAGATTTCACCGAGGTTGGGAAAGGTACCATAGACTTTGAGCGAACCTTTAAAGCCGGAAAGCAGGCTGGCCTTCAATATTGGTTCCTGGAGCAGGATTCCAGTGATAAAGATATTTTTGAGAGTATCTGCATCAGCAACGAATTTATAGCTAAAAACAATTTCTTTTTAAAATAATTTTTATCTTTGTCCAACAAAAGGAAATGGTGTTCTTCCTTACCCAACCGCTTTTCAAAAGCTGATGACGCCTGATTAAAAGATTATTAACAGTAATTGATCAGGAAAATTATGTCTCAACATCGAAATTTAACACGAACAATACGACTTCAAATAAGGTTTTTCTTCAGAAAATATCCGGCTTTTCCTTATATTCTGAAGTGGCTTTTTATCAGTCTTATTATTGGGATTTTCGTGGGAAGTGTTTCTGCCGGTTTTTTAACATCCCTGCAATGGGCGACAGATTTTAGGGAGAATCATCTGTGGCTGGTTGCTTTTTTGCCTTTGGGCGGGTTTTTAGTGGGAATGCTGTATCATTATTTCGGGAAAGATGTGGAAGCCGGGAACAATTTACTGCTCGAAAATATTCAGGAACCTAAAGAAATTATTCCTTTTAAAATGGCTCCTTTTGTCTATTTGGGAACCATTATCACTCATTTTTTCGGCGGTTCTGCGGGTCGTGAAGGAACTGCGCTTCAAATGGCGGGCGCAATTTCAGATCAACTGACAAACATCCTGAAACTTGATAAAAACGACAGAAAAATCCTGCTGATTTCTGCCATTGCAGCGGGTTTCGGTTCTGTTTTCGGAACTCCTTTAGCCGGGGCTGTTTTCGGACTTGAAGTTTTCCTGATCGGAAGAATTCGTTATAATGCTATTTTTCCGGCCTTTGTTTCCGCAGTATTTGCTGATGTTGTAACCAATCTCTGGAAAGCAAAACATACACACTATCATATTGATCTTATTCCGAAACTTGAGTTTCTGCCGATTTTATACAGCATCCTGGCAGGAATCATTTTTGGAATATGTGCAGCAGGCTTCAGCAGAATGCTTCATTTTATGGGTTCGGGTTTTAAATCTAAAATAAAATATCCTCCGCTACGACCTCTTGTCGGAGGAATTATTGTTGCTGTTGCTGTTTTTGCGATGGGAACTTCAAGATATATCGGTCTGGGAATTCCGACTATTGTAGAGTCTTTCGAAAGACAGCTTCCTTTATATGATTTTGCTTTTAAAATGATTTTTACAGTCGTTACCCTTTCGGCAGGGTTTAAAGGAGGTGAGGTCACTCCCCTTTTCTTTATCGGAGCAACACTGGGAAGTGCGTTGTCATTATTTATTCCTCTTCCTTTTGGTTTGCTGGCCGGAATGGGATTTGTGGCCGTTTTTGCAGGCGCAACCAACACTCCGCTCGCCTGTATGCTGATGGGAATTGAGCTCTTCGGTGCCGAATGCGGAATTTATGTCGCAATTGCCTGTATCGTATCTTATTTATTTTCAGGAAATAACAGTATTTACACAAAACAAAAAATAGGGGAAGCTAAGAACAGCAGATTCGGGTATCTTATCAATAAAAATTTTGAAGATCTGTAATGAAAGTTTATTAAATATCTTTTATTTATGGTTGATGCGGATACATTGTGTTAATGTCTGCAAGCCTAGCCCCGATTGAAGCTTTGTCTGAGCTCATTTTATAATTTTCGGCGCGGCGGCTTTGCCGCCGCGCCGAAAATTATAAAATAGCGAGTGCGGAAAGCGGGAACAGCTTCTTAAAAATTAAATATCGGCTGTTTTTTTGTGATGATAATAATTACAAAAACCTTTTGGTATCCCAAAAGGCTTCTGCGTATTAAATGTGGAAATGTTTATTTCTAATGAAATAATTCTCTTTTATACAAGATCCTTACAAGTATATACTTGTGGACATGCTATGTATTGGATGCAGTATTTCGGTCCTGTAACAGATCCTGCACAGTCGCATCCGCAAAGTGAAAGATCAGGAGTACCGCTGATACCACCCGTAATGTTTTTAAGATCAGCTTTTTTTAATTTTGTAGCGTTTTTCAAAAAATTTTTCATTGTGATTTGGTTTTGGTGATTAATTACAGTTTCAAAGTTAAACAAATATTAATTATTCACAGCATAATTTAATATTAAATTTTATAATTTATTTATTTTGTTCTACTTAATATTCTTATAACGGTAAACTGTACTGATTTATTTCTTAAACAGCAGAATTTATTCTGTAAATTCCAGATCCCTGTTGTGGGTTTCGGAAATCGTAAGCGATGAGTAGAAAGCAAGTGTAAAAACGATAAGACCTACCAATGCGGCACTTACAATTACCGTGAAATCATTTTTAAAAAAATCAAAAGCCAGGATCATTACCGGAACTAAACCACGAACCATATTGGGAACAGTGGTTGTTGCCGTATTCCTGATATTTGTTCCGAACTGCTCTGCTGCCAGTGTGACGAACATGGCCCAATATCCTGTCCCCAGGCCGAGCCAGACACAGAAAATATAGTATTTTGTTTCTGTATCCGTATTACCAAACAGCATGAAGACAACACCGATAATGGTAAAGATTAGCATATAAAAAATAGCCATTTTCCGGGATTTCAGAAGATGCGAAATAAACCCGCTCGCAAGATCTCCCACGGAAATCCCTATGTATGCCCACATAATAGCTTTACCGGGACTCAGATCTTTGATCCCCAATTCCGGCGCAAACTGATTCGCAAGTACCGCCAAAATACCAATACAGTACCACGTCGGCAACCCAATAGCAATGCATTTTAAATATCTTACAAAACGATCTTTATTGGTAAAGAAGGACAGAAAATTTCCTTTGGAAACGGATTTGTGTTCGATATTTTTATAAATCCCGGATTCGGATACGCTTATTCTCAGGAATAATAATAAAATGCCCAGTATTCCTCCGATGATGTAAGAAATATTCCAGCCACCGGCCAGCTCCACCGTGAGTTGAGCTACAACAGCGCCCATTAATCCGAAACCGGCAACAACAGAGGTGCCGATCGCCCGTAAATTCTTCGGCAGACTTTCAGAAACCAGGGTTATTCCCGCTCCAAGCTCTCCGGCCAGTCCTATTCCTGCAACGAATCGTAAAGCCGCATATTGATAGACCAAATGTTCTTTTGGAAAATGCGGTAAAAAACCACAAGCAATATTGGCCAACGAATACACCAAAATCGATCCGAATAAAACCGACAACCTGCCTTTCTTATCTCCGAAGATTCCCCAAAATATGCCTCCGATCAGTAATCCCACCATCTGCGCATTCAGGATAAAAGTTCCGTCCGTATCCGGATTTAAACCCAAAGCTTTTAAACTGGGAATACGGACAATGCCGAACAAAAGCAGATCATAGATATCAACAAAGTATCCCAAAGCGGAAATGATAACAGGAATCGAAAAAATGTACTTCAGTTTCGAAGAAGTAGAAAGTTCTTGCATCTCGGAGTTTTAATTTTGCTAAAAATAAAAAACCTTTCAATTTCTTGAAAGGTTTTTATGAAATATCTTTGAATATCGATTATCTCGCAATATTTACAGCTCTTGTTTCCCTGATTACGGTTACTTTTACCTGCCCAGGATATGTAAGCTCATTCTGAATTTTCTCGGAGATATCGTAAGAAAGCTGGGAAGCGACTTCGTCATTTACTTTTCCGCTTTCCACCATTACTCTAAGCTCTCTACCTGCCTGAATAGCATACGCTGATGAAACACCATCAAAACTTAGCGCTGCAGATTCAAGATCTTTTAATCTTTGAATGTAGGATTCCAACACCTGTCTTCTTGCTCCCGGTCTTGCTCCTGAGATCGCATCGGCCACCTGGATAATCGGGGACAATAATGATGTCATTTCCACTTCGTCGTGGTGAGCACCGATAGCATTTACCACTTCTGCATTTTCACCATATTTTTCAGCCCACTGCATTCCTAATAAAGCGTGAGGAAGTTCAGATTCCTGCTCAGGAACTTTACCGATATCGTGTAATAGACCGGCTCTTTTTGCTAATTTTACGTTGAGTCCCAATTCTGCAGCCATTGTCGCCGCAATGTTTGCTACTTCTCTGGAGTGCTGCAGTAAGTTTTGTCCGTAAGATGAACGGTATTTCATTCTACCAACGATTTTGATTAATTCAGGGTGTAATCCGTGGATTCCCAGATCAATGATCGTTCTTTTTCCTACTTCAATAATTTCTTCTTCAATCTGCTTTCTTGTTTTCTCCACCACTTCTTCGATTCTTGCCGGGTGAATTCTACCATCTGTTACCAGTCTGTGAAGGGATAATCTGGCGATCTCTCTTCTTACCGGATCGAAACATGAAAGAAGGATCGCTTCAGGTGTATCGTCTACAATGATTTCCACTCCTGTTACCGCTTCTAAGGCACGGATATTTCTTCCTTCTCTACCGATAATTCTACCTTTAACCTCATCTGATTCAATATTGAAAACTGATACGGAATTTTCAATGGCCTGCTCAGTTCCGATTCTCTGGATTGTCTGAATAACAATTTTTCTTGCCTCACTTTTAGCATTAAGCTGGGCTTCCTCCATAATGCTCTGAACGTGTGCCTGAGCTCTTGTTTTGGCTTCTGCTTTCATGGTTTCCACCAATTCTGCTCTTGCTTCTTCTGCCGTGTAATTTGAAATTTTTTCAAGAATTTCAACTTTTTTAGCCGTTGCGACATCAAGTTCCTGCTGTTTCCTGTCTAAAATCTCGTTTTTCTTAGCATAATCCGCAATTTGCTTATCGAGGTCCTTTTCCAGTTTTCCAGCTTTGCTAAGCTCGTCGTTCAGTTTGTGTTCCTTATCCTTAATCCTTTTTTCAACCTCCTGCATTTTCTTTTCTCTTGCCTGGATATCGGCATCGTGCTGTGATTTCAGCTCCAGGAATTTTTCTTTTGCCTGAAGGTTTTTTTCTTTCTTTATGGACTCGGCCTGTACGTTGGCTTTTTCTATAAGGTTTTCGGCATTTTTCTTTGCATCATCTATAATAAATTTTGCTTTAGTATTGAGTGAACTTTTGGAGAAAAATATCCCTGCTGCCGCTCCGATTACCAAACAAACAACGCCGACTATAACTTCTATCATAATTTATATTGAGTTTTAATTGTATTTACATAAAAAAAGCCCACAATAATCCAGAGATTGAGAGTAAACTCCTAATCAACACGATTTGAACTGATTTCCACTGTCTGTAATCCGGACGAACCGGCACGCCATTCAATGGACATTTGTTCGGTAATTGTTTAGCGTTGAGTTTACCTTTAATGTGTTAGAATTATTGTAGGCAGCATTTTCCGGGAAAAAAAATCTATTTCCCTGTTTCATTCAACGATTGATTAATGTTTGTTAATCTTTCGTTGGTAGATTGTATTGTTTTTTCGTAGTTCATAGACACTACTTCCGCATTGGTTCCTAATTTCAGGGCACACATAGCCAAAGCATCCTGTTTGTCTCTCACATCGAAATTCTGTTCAAAATCTTTAATCATATTTTCAATCTGCTTCCCAACTTTGCGCAACGTTTCTTCTTCTGCTGCGGGTACGTTCAGCGGATAGACTCTTCCTGCAATATTAATGGTTATTCTTCTTACTTCCATTATAATCCACTGTTTTGAAGCTGTGCAATACAGAAATCTATTTCTTTTACCAACCTGTTGATGTGATTTTTCATCAATCTGTTGTGTTCTGGGTTTCCTGATATTGCTGAATAAAGTTTTATATTTTTTTGTTCTTCTGCTAATACCTGATTTTTTTTCCTTTCTTCATCATATCTTTTTTTCAGGTCTTCATGCTCCATGCTTAATTCCGAGAACTTTTCAGTAAGATTTTTGTAATTCTTTTGTAATAGCAAAATCTTTTTCTCTAATTCTGAAAAATTGTTTTCTAAATTTTGAAGCATTTCAGGTTTTGTATATTCTAACTAGTAGCAAAAATAACAAAATATTAACACTAACAAAAATAAAAGTCTCTATATTTTGATTTCAAAAAGAAAAGGAGACACAAATGCGTCTCCTTTTTATATTTTAATTCTATTTTCTTACTCAAATTTCAGCACAAAGAATACGGCTCTTGTCTGTAAGGTAGACATTGCTGCAGTCCAGTACGGAGGTGTTGTCGCATTATCTGCCACAATCTCATTATTCATAATGAATGTTCCTCTGATGGCAGGAGTCAGCTTAAATTTATTAAAATAAAACTGAATTCCCATTTCTGCAGACCAAGCAAAATTGTGAGTGGTAGATCTGAACACCTGCTGAAGGTTGTCGTCACTGGAATCTGAATTCGACTGCAGGTTAACAATATAATTAACCCCCGCAGCAACATACGGTCTTGAGTTGTACCATCTCTGCCCATGGAATTCTAATAAAACCGGAACATCAACCAAAGTTGTTTTAATTTCTCTTACCCTGTCTTTTTCTGCTAAAGGAATCGGGATAAAAGGATCGTTCGTCAAAGTACCTGCCGCATACTGGTCGTTAGACTGCGTATTGAACGTTAATTGTCTCTGTCCAAATTGTAACCCTGGTTCTAATCTTAAATCCAAATAATCGTTCAGTCTCCATTTTGCGATTAATCCGGCACCGAAACTGTAACTTTCTTTAGAGGTAACAAGATTCTGATTATCACTTACTCCATATCTAGGATTAAGGACGATACGGTAGTCTAGTCTGTTACCATTCAGATAAAAACCCCAGCTGAACTTTTGCTCATCAAAGTCTTCCAACTTATCCATTCTGTTTCGGGTTCTGAATTGCGCGTTTGCTAACAACGCAACATTTACTGAGGCTAAAACCAGTGCTTTTAATAAAAATTTATTCATAGGTTACTTTGTTGCTTTATAAATTGTGGCTATACCTAAACTTAGTTTTTTATATTCAACTTTTTTAAATCCTGTATCTAAAAGAATTTGTCTCATCTTTTCCCCGAAAGGAAAAGCGTTTACAGAATCCGGAAGGTATGTATATGCCCTATTATCCTTGGAAACCAGTCTGCCAATAGCAGGTAATATATTTTTAAAATAAAACATATAGAATGGTGCCATGAAACCCTCAACCTTTGAAAACTCCAGTATATAAACACTCTTGTTATCTTTAACAACTCTTCTCAACTCTGCCAAACCTTTGGTAAGGTTTTCAAAATTCCTCACTCCAAACGCAACGGATACCGCATCAAATCTGTTATCCTCGAAAGGTAAGTTTTCCGCATCTCCCTTTTGCATGGAAATTTTGCCGTCTAATTTAAGTTTTTTTATTTTAATAACGCCAACATTTAACATTTGTTGCGATAAATCCAATCCGATCACTTTTGAGCCTGTGCCTTTTTCAACAGCAATGGCCAGATCTCCCGTGCCGGTAGCGACATCCAGCACTTCCTGCGGGCTGTCTTTTTTCATCCAGTTCACTAAAGTATTTCTCCATAAAACATCAATTTTCATGGACAGCACATGATTGAGCAGATCATACTTCGGTGCAATATTGTCGAACATATCCTCTACCTGGCTTTTTTTAGTAGCTTCAGAGTTGTAAGGCGTAATTTTGGTAATATCTTTTGTCAAAACTTAAAACTTGTAATATTCTTTATAATAATTAAGGTAATCCTGTTTTCTGAAGATCTTTGATCTTGACTCTACCTTCTGAACGTTTTTGATTACTTTATCATAATCCTCATCTACGTTATAGTAAAAATCGTCGGTAAACAATTTGCTGAAGCGTTTTGCTCCTCCAAAATAGGCTTTTCCGTCGATGATGGTTTTATCCAGTGCCAAAAGTAGTGAATCTTTCTTAAGGTTGTAGCCATAATACTGTTCATTGATATAATAATCCTGATGCGCAATATTAATAAGCCCTCTAATTTTATTAACCTCGAAAGCAGAATCAAACAGCATTTTTTTATTCTGGTCAAAAACTTTAATGGAATTTTTGCCGGTATTCAGATCTACATGAACAGTCTGGCCTCCTGCAATAGTACCTTCGGAACCGTTGTTTATTTTATAATAAAAAGTATTGGGTGTGGGATTATCCACCACGTAATAATTCTTTTTGGCCAGAAAGAGAAAGTAAATCCCAAAGGCAAAGATAAATGCCGCAATTGCAATAAGTAAGCCTTTTAAGGATGCATTATTTTTCATAGGATTGTAAAGTACAATTTTTGCAAATTTAATAATATTTTTAATTCTCTGTTATTAATATTAATTATTAACTTTGCATCTTTAAAAAATCATTTAAAAGAATGCCGAATACGATCATAATTGGTTCTGGATCTTACCTTCCCAGCAGAATTATCGGGAGAGACTATTTCTTAGGTTCAGAGTTTTATACAGAAGACGGGGTAAAGATTGACAAGCCTGCTGAAGAAACGATTGCAAAGTTTGTAGAAATTACTGAGATAGAAAACAGAAGATTCATAGAAGAAGATCTTTCCAATTCTAAAATCGGCTACGAAGCTGCCAAAATAGCGATTGAAGACGCAAAAATAGACCAGGAAGAGCTTGATTATATCATTTACGCCAGCAATTTCGGTGAAGTTACCGCGCACGGATATGCTGATTTCATGCCTACTATGGCTGCAAGAGTAAAGAATAAGCTCGGAATCAAAAACAGAAAGTGCGTAACGTATGATATGCTTTTCGGGTGTCCGGGATGGGTGGAAGCGATGATTTTGGCAGATAACTTAATTAAAGCTAAAGTAGCTAAAACCATTCTTGTAATCGGCGCAGAAACATTAAGCAGGGTAACAGATCCCCATGACAGAAACAGAATGATTTTTGCCGACGGTGCAGGTGCTGTTGTTGTAAAAGCAACAGACGATGAAAACATAGGTATTATTGCCCACAACACCATTTGTGATAACGGCCCCGAACTGGATTACCTAGCAAATGGGCCATCCATCAATAAAGAATCTGACCAGACACGCATTTTCGTAAGAATGCAGGGAAGAAAAATATATGAGTATGCGTTGAAAAACGTTCCTGCTGCGATAAAAGAAACTATTGAAGATGCAGGTCTTTCTATTGAAGACATCAATAAAATTCTAATTCACCAGGCTAATGCCAAGATGGATTATGCCATGATCGAAAGGCTACACAAATTGTACAATGTGAAAGATTACGATCACTCTATTTCACCAATGACGATTCAGGAATTCGGAAATTCTTCCGTGGCAACCATTCCTACCATGTTTGATTTAATTATTAAAGGAAAAATGGAGGGTCAATCGTTTAAAGAAAAAGGTAACATTGTCATGACTTCGGTAGGTGCCGGAATGAACATCAATGCTATCGTCTATAGATTTCCTTAATATTATTTAATTTATAATACAAAAAGCACAGGGAATTATTCTTTGTGCTTTTTTTAAACAGATTATGCAAAGAAACTTTTTTATTATTGCGGCTATCTTCCTTTTGCTGGAAGCATACATTTACCAGGCCATCAGAACCCTTACGGATAACTCCTGGATCAGGATCGGCTATTGGATTATTACCCTTGCGGTGTACGGTTTTTTCGCATACGAAATCTCTAACTTCAGCAGAGCCGACAGAAGCATGATTAGAGCCCAGATTATGATCTCTTTGTTCCTGATTTTTATTCTTCCTAAAATCTTCGTTGTTCTGTTTCTTTTGATTGACGACATCCTAAGAATCGGAGGCTACCTTATCGGATTGGCCGGATCTTCTGAAAATTTCTTTCCTGAAAGAAGAAAGTTTTTAAGTATCGTAGGATTAGGACTTGGAGGAGTGCTTTCCGCTCTTTTTATTGATGGGATCACCTTCGGAAAATACCGTCACAAAGTAAGACGGGTAAGAATCAATTTTGCCAATCTGCCAAAAAGCTTCAAAGGCTATAAAATTGTACAGATTTCAGATGTTCACAGCGGAAGTTTTTCGGATCCTTCCAAACTGGAACATGCCATAAACCTTATCAACGAGCAGAATCCTGACCTTGTATTATTCACAGGAGATATGGTGAATAACGTAGCGGAAGAATTTAAACCATTCATCTCTTTATTCTCAAAAATAAAAGCTAAAGACGGCAAATTTGCCGTTTTGGGAAACCACGACTACGGAGATTATGTTAAATGGAATTCATTGGATGAAAAGAAGCAAAACCTTGAAACGTTGATTGATTATGAAAGGCAAGCAGGTTTTGATATGTTGCGGAATGAGCATCGCATTATTGAGAAAAACGGTGAAAAACTTTATATTTTAGGGGTTGAAAATTGGGGATTGAAACCTTTCCCACAATTCGGGAGAATTGATGATGCATTGATAGGAGTTCCCGAATCGGCTACAAAAATCCTGATGAGCCATGATCCTACCCATTTCGATTATGTGGTGAAAAAACACCCTGGAAACATCCATTTAACGCTTTCCGGACATACACACGGAATGCAATTCGGACTTGATCTTAAAAACATCAAATGGTCTCCGGTTCAGTACAAATACCCGAAATGGGCAGATTTGTATGAAAGTGAAGGGAAAATGCTGTATGTAAACAGAGGTTTTGGTGTATTGGCCTATCCTGGAAGAGTGGGTGTCTTACCGGAAATCACACTTTTTGAATTAGCATAATCGGTTCATAGTTTTGAGTTTAAGGTTAAATTTTCACATTGGCTGAATCAACATTGAACTCTAAACCTTGAATTTAAAAGATATAATCTTTCATACGGGAAGTAGCCATTTCTTTTTCGTTGATCCAGGTAAGGAGGGCATCCAGTTTGTCCTCCATTTTTTTGCCCGAATTCAGCTTTCTGTAAAACGGAACATCAAAATGATACCTTGCAAAATCGGTAAACTGCCAGGAATTTAAATAAATTAAAACAAATTCATCATTCTTCAATGTTTCAAAAACCATATTCCGGTAATATTTCATGGGCAAAAGCTGGAATACAAAATCATTATATGAGAGCTGACTGTATGGTGAGATGCTTTCCGGGATAATACTTATTCCATCTTGCTCAATAATCTCCGTATCTTTTTTGAGGCGTTTGAAGGGAAAAAGAATATCCGCATTATCAATATTAGATATATAACTGAATTCCATTAATTTCAGCTTCTCATAAGAGATTTTATTATCTTTCTGGCGAATTCCTTTTATTTGTTTTTCAATAAAATCCTGAGTAATTCTTTTGGCATTCTCTATTTCTTCAGTATCAGAATTTTGATTGTAAAAAGCAATTTCATGCCCTTGGAATGAAATTGCTTTTAATAAATTCTGCAACTTTTCAGTAAGAGAAATTTCAACAAAAAAGCTTGCCTTTATACCATGAATATCTAAAATTCTTAAAATAGCTTTGGTATTATCCTCTGAAATTTTCAGCCTTTCTGCATCAGTAACTTCAGCGTCATTTTTACATTTTGCCTCAATATTTACAATATTAAAAGTTAATAATACCATTTAAATTTAATTTTAGGTAGAATTTATAATATTTTAATAATCAGATGTTAAATAATAATCTAATTAAAGCTTAACTTTACTTATTAATTTTTATTAAGTTTCACTTTCAGATTTTTAATCATATCTTTTGTCATTTCAGAAATTCCGTATTCATAAGATAATCCCCAGTCTTTTTTGGCAACGGAATCATCAATTGAAGCCGGCCAGGAATCTGCAATCTGCTGTCTGAAATCAGGCTTGTAATCAATTTCAAAATCCGGTATTTCTTTCCTGATTTCTTCGGCCAGTTCCTTCGGGGTAAAGGACATTCCACCTAAATTGTAGGAGGAGCGAACGGTAACCTTATCTTTTGGAGCTTCCATAAGCTGAAGGGTTGCATTAATAGCATCATCCATATAGAGCATTGGCATTCCCGTATTTTCAGAAATGAAGCTTGTATATTTCCCTTCTTCAATTGCTTCATAAAAAATCTCAACCGCATAATCCGTTGTTCCTCCACCGGCAAGAGTTTTCCAGGAAATGAGTCCGGGATAGCGAATACTTCTTACATCAACTCCATGCTTGTCAAAATAATACTCACACCACTTTTCGCCTGCCATTTTCGAAATACCGTAAACAGTTGTGGGGTTTAACACTACATCCTGCCCTACGTTTTCTTTTGGAATTCCTTTTCCGAATACAGCAATTGAACTTGGCCAGAAAATCTTCTGAATAAGCCCTTCTCTTGCCATTTCACAGAAATGAAGGAGCGGCTCAAGATTAAGTTTCCAGGCGAAAATAGGCTGCTTCTCCGAAGTGCCGGATAATAATGAAGCCAAATGATAGACTGTAGTGATTTCATAGTCTTTAATAATTTGTCTTACAAGCTGTGTATTTGTCACGTCCATTCTTTCGTAATATCCTGCAGAAGTAATGCCTTTCTGCCATCTGTCGAGACCGGAAGCGACTACGTTTTCCGCTCCATGAATTTCAACAAGTCTGTTGGTAAGTTCGGTACCGATTTGTCCTAAGGCACCCGTAATGAGTATTTTTTCCATAGTCGATTTCTTTTTACTATTATTAGATTTCGCAAAAGTAAAAAAATCAGGCCAACCAAAATAAAAAAGGTGTGCAAAACACACCTTTTTACAAATATTTAAAAAATACTGCTTAAAAACTCATATTTATTCTTGCAAAAAGAAATCTTCCATTCATGCCAAATTGAGAGACATTTCTGGAATAGACAAATTGATTGGAGTTTGACAAATCAATTGTAGAAGGTGTAGCAGAATAGACTACATTGCCATTATTATCAACACCTGCAGGACGTTTTGCAGTTACAGGACCATAATTTTCATGTGGATAGACATCAAATATATTATTAGTTCCCAAAGTCAGCTTGAATGATTTCGAAAAATTATAACCAACAGAAAGGTCAGTAATTAATCTACCCTCCCAAACCGGATGTTCTACTTCAACAGCTTGTCCGTTAATAACCTGTGCCTGAACTATTCCATCACCGTTTACATCTACTACATTAGGATCTGTAACTTTTCCAAAATATACATTTCTTAACAGAAAACTCCATTTACCTACGTCCAAAGAATTATTTAAAGAAGCTTTAAATCTGGGAATAGCTTCTTCCACATACATCCTGCTTGCTTCTGAATAGTATCTGTTAACCTGCCCTGCATTCACCAACACATCAGAACCGTGAATTTCTCCAACCCTATTTGTCTTAGACACAGTAAGAGCCAAATCTGAATTCAAAGAGGTTTTTCCAATAAAAGCTTTATGGGAAATCACAGCTTCCATACCTTTAGTTTGAGTATCAACAGCGTTGGCAAAAAATGTGGCAGCCGTTGCATTCGCAGCATCAAAAGCCAGCTGAAGATTTCTAAGAGGCGTACCGTCAGCATAAGTTCCTGAAGGTCTCGAGAATTGGTCGGTAAGGACAACTCTGTCATTTACTCTAATATAATATCCATCTAAAGTTATACTAAGTTTAGCCGCCGGAAATTTAGCTGTAAAACCGGCAGAATAACTTTTAGATTCTTCCTGCTTCAGTTGCGGAATACCTAATATCTCTGCTGCTTTTGAATCATTTGAAAAAGTGCCCACTTCAAAAGGAACACCTCCCACAAACTGCGTAGAAGTAGAATTAAAATACATCTGTTGTAAAGATGGTGCCCTGAATCCTGTGGAATGCGCTGCTCTAAAATTTAAATTTTCCGTGATTTTATAACGGGTTGCTATTTTATAATTAAATGTAGATCCGAAATCCGAATAATTCTCATATCGCAATGCTGCACTTACCAGCCATTTATCTGTAATATCCAGTTCTGTATCTGTATAAAGAGCCATGGAATTTCTTCCTTTACTTAAAGCGTTTTCCGGTCTGAAACCCGGGAAGACCTGAGAACCTCCCGGCCTGTTGTTTCCAAAGAAATCAGTAGGTTTTAAAGATGCTGTGGTAGAAGAGGTCTGTATATTTCCGTTAATATCATAAAGTGCCCAGGAAGCTTCTTCCCCATTTTTTATTTTAAAATTTTCGAACCTTGCTTCTCCTCCGAAAGCAATATTCAGTCCTTTCAACCAATCCACTTTAGTATCAAAATCTGCATTAATGGTATTTTGTGAAAAACCAAGACCTCCGGCATCAAAACTTGTCCTGCTCGGATACTTCATACTTGCATTAGCAGTATTTTCAATAGTATAATCGAAAGTATTTTTCCCAAAAGTATTGCTAATATCATAATTAATATTCCCCATTTTTCCTTTAAAGCCCGCAGCAAAAGAAATATCTATAACATCGGAAGCAATTTCCGGTAAAAAACCATTTGGGTAAATAGAAGTTGATGTCCTATTCTGATTTGGCAACCTGTAAAAACCTGCTGCATTGCCGTTTCTGTAAGAGTATCCTCCAAAAGCATACCCTCTGACACCCGAAGTAATATCAAATTCAGAATTTACAAACAACTGACCGCTCGTAAGTTTGGATTGCCCCACTCTCATATTAAAATCCTCTCTCGTTAAGCCTCTGTAAACCAATTCATTATTAGTAACATCGAAATTCAATGCGGTCTGCATTGCAGAAATACTATTTGCACTCTGGATTTGACTCAACTGCTGCGTGGTAAAATAAGATACCCCTTGAGAATACTGTTTTATATAATTTAAGACCTGAGCAGAGTTGGGAGTATTATTAATGTTACCGAATAGAGAAGAAATATTTACTCCGTCATTAAGAGCACGCTGTTCAATTGCATTATAAGCATTGAATATATTGGATGTATTTGCTTTTGCTCTTCTTGTATCATCTCTTTTCATTAAACTTCCTGTAAAATTAATGAATCCGTTCTTTCCTATATTAGTTCCATAATTAATATCCAGCTGATACTTTTCTCCATCCCAACCTCCGGAATGATCATTTGAACCTTTAGAATTAAACCCTCCGGCTGTAATGGCTGCAGTAAATTTTTTTGTATTTTTTTTCATTAATACATTGATAACCCCCGCAATTGCATCAGAGCCATATTGCGCAGAAGCCCCGTCTCTTAAAACTTCCAATCTTTCTATCGCAAAAGCAGGAATTGCATTAAGATCTGTTCCAACAGACCCTCTTCCTGGTGATCCGTTAATATTAACCAGGGAAGAAGTATGTCTTCTTTTTCCATTGAGTAAAACCAGGACCTGATCCGGCCCCAATCCTCTTAACTGAGCCGGATCAATATGATCTGTTCCATCTGCAACTGTAGTAGAATTCGAGGTAAATGAAGGTGCAGCATAATTCAGAATCTGATTGAGATCAGTTTGCGGGCTTAATACAGATTGCGAACTAATATTAATAACATCCACGGGAACGGGAGTGTCCGTAGCAACACGGCTTTTATTTCTGGAGCCTACGGTAATCTTAACTTCTTCCACTGTCCGGGTTTTTAAACTGTCGTTTTCTTGGGCATTTAGAGTAGCCGAAATAAAAAACAAGGCACCAATCAAAATAATTTTTTGATAATTTTTTTTCATAATTAGATGTTTTTATCCTATATTTAATTTCCAAACATAATAATAAAAATCCATTTAATTAAAAAATTAATAAACAAAATAAACAATATCAATAAAATAAATCAATAATTTAACATAATTATTAACAATTATACATTTAAATCTATATTCATCATATATTCACATGAAAAAGATCATATTAGTAATTATTCTTACTGCATACAATATTTGTTATTCCCAATTTATATCATTCAATATTGTAAAAGAAGTAAAGGTAAAAAACAAAGGCATTGTTGTTTCGGCACATCCGCTTGCAAGTGAGGCCGGTGCCAAGATATTAAGAATGGGAGGAAATGCTTATGATGCAGCTGTTGCGACTCAGTATGCGCTTGCCGTAGTATATCCGCAAGCTGGAAATATTGGAGGAGGTGGCTTTTTGGTAGGTGTAAAAAATACCGGTGAAAAATTTACACTGGACTACCGTGAAACCGCCCCATTAAGGGCTACTCATGATATGTACCTTGATAAAACCGGAAAGGCAGATACGGATCTTTCACAAAACGGAAGACTTGCCGTGGGAGTTCCGGGAAGTGTGGCAGGCTTCTTTGCAACGCTGAAATATTGCAAGCTTCCGATGGAGCAGCTGATTCAGCCGGCAATAGATTTAGCAGAAAAAGGATTTGCCATCACCCGTCAGGAAGCTGATCTTTTGAACGCCAACAAAGAAAAATTCGAACGCCATAATAAAACCAATATTGCGTTCATAAAAAATGTTCCGTGGAAAACCGGCGACCTGCTTATTCAGAAAGAGCTAGCAGAAACTTTAAAACGCATCCAGAAATCCGGGCAAAAAGGATTTTACGAAGGAAAAACCGCTGAACTTCTTGTTGATGAAATGAAAAAAGGAACCGGAATTATCACTTCCGAGGACCTTAAAAATTATAAAGCTGCTGAAAGAAAAGCACTGGAGTTTGAATATAAAGGAAATCAGATCGTTTCTATGCCGCTGCCTTCAAGCGGGGGAATTCTTCTGGCGCAAATGCTGAAAATGGCATCTTATGAAAATCTGGAAAAATACCAGCAAAATTCTACAAAGGCAGTTCAGATTATGGTGGAAGCAGAAAGAAGAGCTTATGCTGACAGAGCTGAATATATGGGAGATCCGGGATTCATCAAGGATAAAACATCCTATCTTATTTCCGATGAATATTTAAAAAACAGATGGAAAAATTTCAGTTTTGATAAAGCCACTCCAAGTGCAGAAGTTGGAAAGATAATCAAACAGCCTAAAGAATCTACGGAAACAACGCATATTTCGGTGATCGATAAAGATGGAAATGCAGCTGCTGTAACCACTACCCTGAATGGTTTATATGGAAGTAAAGTTGTAGTTTCCGGTGCAGGTTTTTTCTTAAATAATGAAATGGACGACTTCTCCATTAAGCCTGGTGTCCCAAATATGTTCGGAGCTGTAGGCGGTGAAGCTAATTCGATCCAGCCTAATAAAAGAATGCTTTCTTCAATGACTCCGACCATTGTTCTGAAAGACGGAAAACCTTATATGGTTGTCGGCACACCGGGAGGTACCACGATCCCTACTTCTGTGTATCAGTCAATCGTAAATGTGGTGGATTTTAAACTCAATGCGAATATGTCTGTGAATGCTCCGAAATTTCATCACCAATGGCTTCCGGAGACCGTTGCCTTTGAAAATAATTTTCCTGAAACCACCATTAAAGATATGGAAAAATTAGGCTATAAAGCTGAAAAATGGGGACAAATCGGGAGAACTGAGATGATCCTGATTGATGATGAAGGGAATATTCATGCTGTCGCCGATGGCAGAGGCGATGATTCTGTTGCGGTGGAATAATGAAGTTTATTTATTTTGCTGTTTAATCTGAAATATGATTTTCTTTTTCAGAAATAGTAAACAATTGAAATAATTTAGTTTCGGCGGAGCCTTTGGCTCCGCCGAAACTTTTACTGATATTTATCATAGTAAACAATAATTTTTTCATAATTTTCGCACTTCAAAACAATTTCATTGAAAGCAAAAAAACTTTATCAGCAGCTTTATTTTCAGGTGGTAATTGCTATTATTGCCGGTATCCTTTTAGGAAAATTTTATCCTGAATTGGGAGAAAAGATGAAACCATTAGGTGACGGTTTCATTAAACTCGTAAAAATGATTATTGCTCCGGTTATTTTCATTACCCTTACTTTAGGAATTGCACATATGACGGACCTGAAAAAGGTGGGAAGAATTGCTGTTAAAGCCATGATTTACTTTTTAACGTTTTCAACGCTGGCTTTGATTATCGGACTTGTGGTTGGGAATGTTTTAGAGCCCGGTCACGGCCTGAATATAGATCCATCTACCCTTTCCGGAGATGTATCGCAATACCAGCAGAAAGCCCATGAATCCAACCTTACCGGGTTTATCATGAATATTATTCCTGAAACACTTTTTAGTCCACTGGTGGGAGAAAATATCCTTCAGGTTCTTCTGGTAGCCATTCTGATGGGCGTTGCTTTGGTTTTAACAAAAGAAAAAAGCAGAAAAGTTACCGAATTTCTGCAGGATCTTTCTACTCCGGTTTTCAAAATTGTTCATATGCTGATGAAGCTGGCTCCAATTGGAGCGTTTGGGGCGATGGCTTTTACAATTGGTAAATATGGACTTCATTCTGTTTTGAATCTCATATTTCTGGTTGGGACTTTCTACATTACTTCTGCATTGTTTGTGGTGCTGGTTTTAGGTACTGTGGCGTGGTACAATGGGTTTAATATTTTCAAGCTGATGTATTACCTTAAAGAAGAATTGCTGTTGGTTTTAGGAACAAGTTCGTCTGAATCTGCACTTCCCGGAATTATGGAAAAATTGGAGAAAGCAGGCTGTTCAAGAGCTATCGTAGGTTTGGTAGTTCCAACGGGATATTCTTTCAATCTTGACGGAACGAATATTTATATGACACTGGCCTCATTATTTATTGCTCAGGCTCTTAATATTCATCTTCCGATTGAAAAGCAGATCATGCTGCTGTTAGTAGCGATGCTCAGTTCAAAGGGTGCTGCGGGAGTCACCGGAGCAGGTTTTGTAACATTGGCGGCAACATTAGCCGTAGTTCCCGAAATTCCTATTGCAGGAATGACCCTGATTCTGGGAATTGATAAATTTATGAGTGAATGCCGTGCCTTAACGAATGTGATCGGAAATTCCGTAGCAACGGTCGTAGTTGCCAACTGGGAAAAACAGCTGGATAAAGATCAACTGAAGTATTCACTGGATTATCCGGGTACTATTGAAAAAAAGCTGGAAATATAGCCTGTTACTTATCTACAAATACTATTCGAAGGAGACCTAAACCTTGTTAAACTACATTTAGCCTCGATTGAGCGGCCTGTCTGAGCTCTTTTCGGGTTTTGGCGGCGGCTTTGCCGCCGCCAAAACCCGAAAAAGCGAGTAGCGAAAGCGAGAAACAGCTCCTAAAAATTAATAGAAAATAATCCGTGATTGTAAAAATGGAAGTATTTAAATTAAAATATTCAAGCTTGAAGGCTGCACTTTTACATGAATAGGTGACTTTATCTTGTTGAATTCACCGTCAATATGCCAGTTTTTGGTATTTACCTTAAATTCCACTTCTGATACAGGGAGATAAGTAATGTAGCTGTCATCTTTCAGCTTTTTGGTAAACATTCTGAATGCAAAAAGCGGAGAATAGGTGATGGGAAATTTTTTTACCAAAACCATATCTACCAGTCCGTCACTTTTGCTTGCGTGCGGTGCGATGTACGCATTATTTCCGAACTGCCTGGTGTTGGCAATATTGACCATGAGATATTTGCCGTTGTATTCCTTGTATTTTTCATCCAAAAACTTAACTTTTTTCGGCTTATACCTGAAGAATGTTTTAAGGGAAACCTTAATATAATTTTTAAAACCTCGTGTTGTTTTTTCAAATTCTTTCACCACTTTACCATCGAATCCTGTTCCCGAAACATTAATAGACAGCCTCCCATTGATGGTAAAAGTATCAATTTTTCTGGATTTTTTGCCTTTAAGCTTTTCAAGAAGCTCATTAAGATTTTTGCTAAAATTGTTCTCGTTGGAAAATCCGTTTCCGGAACCTGCCGGAAAAATAGCCAGGATTTTTTCTGTGTTGATGAGATTACGGGCCACTGTTGAAATGGTTCCGTCTCCTCCGATTGCTACAAAAATTTCGACTTGAGAAAAATGACTCCGGATAAAATCGTCTGTTCCCAGGATAGATTCTGATATGTAATACAAAGGATCTTTCACCCTGGCATGCAGCTCGTTAAGAAACGGCTGATAGTTTCTTTTGGCCGAAAAAGGATTGATGATGAAGGCTACTTTTTCCATTGATGCAAAAATAAAAAATGCTTTCAGATTAAAAAGCATTAAATTCAGTTAATTTTCATTCTCCGGGCAAAATCAGGCTTTATATATCCGTTTAAATCTTCCCATGAAATGGTAAGAATGATATCCCCGATATCATAATCCCTGTTTATTTCGTTCATATTATAATGAAAATACAGATTAGAATCATCGAAGTAAAAATTCCTGGTAACCGGAAAGTTAACATCAGAAAGAACGACGTAAGCTTCTCTGTCGTAGGTTTTGATCTGCTGCATCATGGTTGTTTTCTCAAGGCTCAGTTTTAAAATCCCACGGATGGTTTCTTTAGAAAGTACTACTATATCTGACAACTCAAGTTTTTTCTGATTTTTGAAATCGAAAACTTTTTCTTCATAATGATATTGAACTTTGCGTCCTGTCTCAAATTGGCTATTATAATATTGGATGGCAACAAAATTATTTCTGTTCATACGTATATTCATTTGGGAAATATAAGACCATTGCTGCTGTTGCTTTACTTCCGAAAGGCCCGGTGAATTTATCATTCTGTTTAAAACAGCCTGTTTTTCATTATTAATAAAAGTCTGAAGTCCATTCTTAGAAAAATCAGATATTTTTGCGGAATATATTTCTGAAAGCAACTGATTATTGTTAAGACCAGGAAACCATAGAAGCTTGGAAGAATAACGCAGCACTACAGAATCCGAAATTTTAAGGGTATCTTCTTCTATTACCGAATCTATATTGATTCTTCCAAATCCGTTTTTATCGGAATTTTTCTTTTCATTCCCAAACTCTTTGCATCCAAGGATGACAGAAAGCAAAGCAAAAGTCCATATGAGATAGGTTATTTTCATCATTTGTGTTATATTGCGAAATCTCTAATAAATTATTTGCATTCTTTTTTCAAATTCAGGATTGATAGTGCCTTTCAGCTCTGTCCAGGAAATCGGTATTGTAATATCTCCTGCTGCAAAAGCGGCAATCTCATAAGGGCTGTAATGGAAATAAAGATTTTTTTCGTCGAAATAGAAATTTTCCGTTGCAGGGACTACATCAACCAAAAGCATTTCTGAATTATTCACTGTTCCGTTGCTGTCCGTAGTTCCGCTGTTTATTTTATTGATATTCTTACGCAGCATCGCTTCAATTTTTGCTTTTGACATGGTGGTAATATCTTTCAGCTGGAGTTTTTTGTTGTTTTTCAGGTCAAACATTCGTTCTGAAAAACCATAGTTGTCGTGAGCGCCGCCTTCATAGGAACCCCAGACATACTGAATATGTATATAATCATTCAGTTTCGACTTTAGCTTCATTCCTGTATCGGAATACCATTCCTGGGAGAAGTTCATATCTGAAATCCAGTCTTTGGAATCTTTTTTAATATTGTTGAAGTAATCTTTTTTATCTTTTTCCAGCCATGCCTGAATTCCGCTTTTTGAGAAATCGCTGATATTTTTTTGTCCGAAATAAATGCTGTCCAGAAGGGTTTTATCTTTAATATCAGGAAAAACGAGCATCGTTGAAGAATATTTAACAGTGAGGGAATCGCTGAGTTTTAAAGAATCATTCACCTTTACAGAATCTACAGTGAATGTATTCGCATGAACTGAATCATTTGTAACAGCTTCTGTACTGCTATTTTCGGTTTTTTTGCACGAAACAACCATAAGTGCAGAAAGAGCCATAGCGGCTATAAGATTTTTCATAATTCTTATTTTCTACACAAATGCAAAAACCATTCAAAAAATGAATGGTTTCTAAACTTATTTTAAAATTTTGTTATTTTATTTTTTTACAAGACTGATTACCTGGTTTTCCTGCTTTGATGCTACCCCCCAAATCTGTTTGAATGCAGGATAATATTCTTTCGGATAATTCGGGCTTAAAACTTTTGTGGTAGAAACAACTTCCAGCGTATTTCCCTTTTTCTCAACCATATAACTATACTCAATTTCCTTATCTTCCGTAACTATTTTTTTGTTCTTAGGCATTTCTTCAATTGCATAACCTTCCGGAATCTCAAGAATAATTTTTTTCACTCGTGTAAAAGGCGTGGTAAAATCAATCATATACTTTCTTTCTTCCGTCTGGTCAAATTCATTGGAATTCTTATTCAGGAAGAGCATCGGATTGATAATGATTTTCTTTCCTATTTTATCAATCAGGTTTTCGGAAGAAAACTTCATTGTGCTTTCAAAATCGCCGTTTTCAATAACTTTAGAATCGATATCGGTAAAGTCTATTGAGAAGTTTTCTTTGTATTGTTTTTTATATTTATCGGCATTTTCATCATAGAATTCTTTCGCAAACATGGCATACGTCCCGGTATCCCTGTCCGAATAGCTTCCGGAAACGCTTCCGTCCTCATTTATTTTTGCCGTTGCCGTAAGGTAGGTAAAGCTTGTTTTGGCATTGGTCATCGTAAGCTGCTGTACCTTATCTTTGGAAAGCAGGATCCCGAACTGATTCCAGTCTCTCGGCGGAAGCTGGTCAATAGACGATTGCTTTACTGTAGCATCATATAAATGGAACCCGTCTTTCGTCTGTACCGCTGCAATTACAAAATTCATATTTGAAACATTGGGAGAGGCAAGATTAATAAGTCCGTTGCCTATTGTAGAAATAGCAAGAGGATCTGCTTTGAGTCCTGCCTCACGCAGTAACATTACCAGGAAGAGGTTGATCTCTGCTGCATTTCCGGTTTTTGTTTCAAGCATTTTTTTGATTCCGTCTTCCACGTAAAGACCTGCATCTTTGTTCCATGTAAAAGTATTTTTTACATAATTAAAAATAGCATTGGCTTTGTCGAGCTCATTGGAAATTCCCGCAATCCCTGCCGGCATATTTTCTTTGGCCAGCCTTGTTTTCTTCAGCTCGCCTCCAAAATCTTCACGTTCATAAATACGATCTTTGATCTGCTCCCATGATGACGAATAAAGTTTCAGTTCTCTAAAATGTGTAGAGTGAAGCTCAGCACCAATTTTGGTTCTGTAGTTTCTGTCATTATTTACAAATTTTTCCGTTTTAAATGCTTTAAGATTTTCATAAGCAAATCTGTAGGTTCTATAGTTTGCACCATACAATAGTCTTTCATCAACTTCTTTGTATTTTGGAAGAAGAGAACCTGTATAGTTAAGGTTATACGCGATATTCGAAGGAGTATCAAGAACGTATTCCGTATAAAGGGAAGGGGTATCTGTTTCGATAAGAATTTCGGGAATAATGAAAAGAAAAGGAGATATTACCTCATACTGATATTCAATAACAGAACCGTTTTTTACATTGGGAAAAGCAAATTTATTAATAGAAATGTTTTTACTTTCTTTACTTTTATATTTTGATGTTTTGTCAACTTTTGTTGCAACAGCAGCTCCGTTTTCAAGATTATAGGTAAATGCCTTCATTTTGCTAAGCGATTCCTGATCACTTCCGCTTTGATAAAGAGGTATTTCTACATTCAGCCAATCTTCAGCCTTATCTTTATCATAAATTTTCACTCTGTAAAATGTATTTTTAATAAGGTTCCCATTGGTATTATCAATACTAAAATGTAAAGACTTATAAAGAATTTCCGCCGGTGCATTTTCTTCCAGCGTAGATTTTTGTTTAGAAAGATCTGCATCATTAAATTTTGGGGGATCAAGAAACTTGTGTTTTTGAGCATTCACTAAAATAAACTGTGCTGAGCAAAGAGCGATGAATACTATTTTTTTCATGTTAAATTTTAGATATTAAAATTTTTGAGTTGTCGATGTTAATCGTTTTTTTTCTGAAATTGATATAATCATTGTATTTCTCTTTCGGATAAATACCTTTATTAATTCTGATGGATCTGTTGACCTTCAGGGATTCTCCGTTTTTCACAAAGCTCAGCTTGTAGGTTCCGAATTCTGAATTCAGTACAACATTTTCCGGAAGCTCTTCTACTTTATACTGTTGCGGAAGAATAAAACTCACTTCATATTCATCTTCAAAAGACTGTCTCAATTCGAATGGCAATTCTCTGTTATCTTCATTTTTATAGACATTGTTCGAGTAAATAGGAACTGCCCTGAAAATAATACTGCTTCCTGCGTTTTTAGAATAATTGTTGGCTTTGAAATCCAGATCATATTTTGCAACTGCGTTGTCTTTATCATTCAGGAAGTTTTTCATTTCAATTTTTTCGAAATGCAGAACATCCAGCATATTTTTTACGGCTTCAGTTCTTTCTTTTGAAGATAGTGAAGCAAGAACAAGATTGTTGTCGTACTGGATTCCGGTGTAAGAGAAACTTCCTTCTCCCAGAATACTGTTATCTTCATTGATTTTTATTTTAAGCTGCTGCTTTTCCTTGCTTTGTTCAGCTGTATAATCAGGAGTATCGATTAATTCGATTCCATCTTTTCTGATAGAGAGAACGTTTCTGGCCGTAGTACTATGGCTCAAATGGTTGAATGCCATTTGTTGGGAGGTGTTTTCCAGCCATATATTTCCTTTTTCTGTAGGCACCATTAAAATAACGTGATTGCCGCCCATCTTTGGAAAATCTTTATCAAAAAATACAGGCGAAGAGCTTGAGTTTATTACTGAATAATACGAAGGGATACCAGCCTCATCCAGTAAAGTTTTCATATAATTGGTAAGTCCTTTACAATCCCCATATCCCTTTTTCTGCACTTCATCAGGAAGCATTGGCTGCCATCCTCCAATACCGAGTGCAACAAAAATATATCTTGTTTTAGCCTGCATATGCTGGTACAGCTTTTTTACTTTTTCTTCTGTTGTCCCCTTAAGGCTAAGGCTCATCACTTCAGCTTTAATAGCAGGTGTAGATACAGAGACAGGCTGTAAAATACTATTGTAGTACCAGCTTCCAAAATCCCCCCAGTTGTTGATACTTCCCTGCTTTCCCTCAAGATTGAATTTTGTTAAGGCAAAGCTTACTTTAGGTAAAATTTTTACAGGTTGAGGCAGTAAGAACACATCATCTATAGCCGGAACATTTTTATAAGTATAGGTTTTTTCGCCGGGATTTTCACTTTCATTTACTGAAGTATAATTATAGGGTGACGGATAGATTTTTGTTTTAAGATCTATTCCGGATTTGTTGACAATCTTCATCTGCGCTTCTTCCAATGATACTTTCGTTGATCTGAAAGGTGTAAAATCCGGTAAGAATACCGTATTTTCATCACCGATCTGATAAGAAAATTCAATGGTATAAGGATATTGTGTAGACATATAAGGCAATACCAGTACCCTGTTTTCCGAATAAAATGTTCCCTGATTGTTATTTGCAAAATCGTTGAAATCAGATTTGGAAAAGGACTTTATTTTTTTACCGGCTTCATCATAGATATTCACCTTTACATCGGAAATACTGTTTCCTTTTTCATAAGGAATAAATACTTGCGCATCCGAATCTCCATCTTTATTGAGAACTGTTGTTACAGTATAATACTGGTATTTGATATCATCGATCTTATTGATCTGGACAGTAGTGAAATCTTTTCTGATAACGGCATCAGCATTCTTCCTGAGATTTTCAGGAATTGCCGAAGCAGGAAAGCTCTGTGCATAATATAAGGATGCTGTGGAAAGAGCAACGGTACAAAATATTTTAACCATGGTTATTAAAATTTAGCAAAAATAAGAAAATCCCGGAAAGTCTTATAATTAATTTTTTTATGTTAAAAAGGGATTAAATAAAAAGTAAAAAGACCTCATCTCTGAGGTCTTTATTATGTTAAATGCTATTATGTTATGCATCAATTTTCGCATATTTTGCATTCTTTTCAATAAATTCTCTTCTCGGAGGCACTTCATCTCCCATCAGCATTGAGAATACGCTATCTGCTTCTACGGCATTGTCAATGGTTACCTGCTTGAGGATTCTGTGTTCAGGGTTAAGGGTTGTTTCCCAAAGCTGTTCAGGATTCATTTCTCCAAGACCTTTATAACGCTGTACTTCCACCCCTTTTCCGTCCGGAGACATTTCGAGGGTAAATTCTTCACGCTCCTTCTCATTATAGGCATAGACCTTTTTATTTCCTTTTTTCAGTAAATATAAAGGCGGCTGAGCAATATAAATATATCCGTTTTCAATCAGTTCCTTCATATACCTGAAGAAGAACGTCAGGATCAGGGTAGAAATGTGGGAACCATCGATATCGGCATCGGTCATGATAACAATCTTGTGGTATCTCAGCTTAGCCATGTTCAGAGCTTTGCTGTCTTCTTCTGTTCCAACAGAAACTCCAAGAGCGGTGTAGATATTTTTTATTTCCTCATTATCATACACTTTATGAAGCATTGATTTTTCAACGTTAAGAATCTTTCCTCTTAATGGAAGAATCGCCTGGAAAAACCTGTCTCTTCCCTGTTTTGCCGTTCCGCCTGCGGAATCTCCCTCTACAAGGAAAATTTCAGATTCTGCAGGATCTTTTGAAGAACAGTCAGACAATTTCCCGGGAAGTCCTGAACCTCCCATCGGAGATTTTCTTTGAACCATTTCACGTGCTTTTTTCGCAGCCTGTCTTGCTTTTGCAGCTAAAACTACTTTCTGTACGATTAATTTCGCCTCATTAGGGTTTTCTTCAAGGAAATTACTTAACATTTCCCCTACGATTTTATCTACTGCACCGGAAACTTCAGAGTTACCGAGTTTTGTTTTAGTTTGTCCTTCAAACTGAGGCTCCATTACTTTTACAGAAACTACGGCTGTTAATCCTTCACGGAAGTCATCACCTGTAACCTCTACTTTTTCTTTTTGTGGAATACCCAGATCATCGGCATATTTTTTAAGAGTTCTCGTTAAAGCACGTCTGAAACCTGCCAGGTGAGTTCCCCCTTCATGAGTATTGATATTATTAACGTAAGAGTGAAGGTTTTCCGTAAATGAGGTATTGTAACGCATCGCTACTTCTACCGGGATATCATCTCTTTCGCCTTCCATGAAAATCACATTTTCCATGATAGACTCACGGTTTCCGTCGATATAGGCTACAAATTCCTTCAATCCTCCTTCAGAATGAAAGACTTCCGATCTGAAAGATCCGTCTTCCATTTTTTCTCTTTCATCCGTTAAAGTAATGGTTATTCCTTTATTAAGGTAAGAAAGCTCTCTTAAACGGCTTGCCAGTGTATCATAATTGTAAACCAATTCTGTGAAGATCGAATCATCCGGCTGAAAGAACTGTTTTGTTCCTCTCTGCTCACTGTGCCCGATCTCTTCAACACCGGTCTGTGCTTTTCCTCTGGAATATATCTGCTGATAAATGTTTCCATCTCTGTAAACAGTGGTAACCATTTCATTGGAAAGTGCATTCACACACGATACCCCAACTCCGTGAAGACCTCCTGAAACCTTATAAGAATCTTTATCAAATTTACCTCCGGCCCCAATTTTTGTCATTACAACTTCAAGAGCGGATTTTTGTTCTTTCTCATGGAAGTCTACCGGAATACCTCTACCGTTGTCACTTACTTCAATTCCGTTTCCTTCTTTGATTGCAACGAAGATCGTATCGCAGTATCCTGCCAAAGCCTCGTCAATAGAATTATCCACTACTTCATAAACCAAATGATGCAGGCCTCTTACTCCTACATCACCAATGTACATTGAAGGACGCATACGAACGTGCTCCATCCCTTCCAATGCCTGAATACTACTAGCTGTATATTGTTTCTGACTCATATAAAATATTAAAATTTTGCTAAATGCAAAGACCCACAAATATCGTGATTTTTTTCGAGGTATGAAAGTTAAAATGTATCAAAAACCGACAGACTTTTCCACAGAAATCAAATACAATTTAACCATAAAGAACACAAAGTTAAAATCTTCAATCTGAATAACAACTGTCGGAAATCATATTCGTAAATAGGCAATTTATCCTTACATTTATTTACTTAAAATTTAATGTTTATGGACGATTTCCTTGCAGCCCGTGCCCAAATGGCAATGTCCCTTGGTTTTCATATTATTTTTTCCTGTGTAGGAATGGTTATGCCTTTCCTGATGGCGTTTGCCCACTGGAAATATTTAAAAACAAATAATGAAATCTATAAAGGTCTTACCAAAGCATGGAGCAAAGGCGTTGCCATACTTTTTGCCACTGGAGCTGTTTCCGGGACGATGCTTTCTTTTGAGCTTGGGCTTCTCTGGCCACAGTTTATGAAACATGCAGGACCCATTTTCGGGATGCCGTTTTCTCTCGAAGGAACAGCATTTTTTATAGAAGCCATTGCCATAGGATTTTTTCTTTACGGCTGGGACAGGTTTAATAAATGGTTTCACTGGTTCTGTGGCTTTCTGGTAGGGATAAGCGGTTTAGCATCCGGAATTTTAGTCGTTGCAGCCAATGCATGGATGAATTCGCCCGCCGGTTTTGATTATGTCAACGGGCAGTACCTGAATATAGACCCTATTAAAGCAATGTTCAACGATGCCTGGTTTCCACAGGCACTGCATATGACAGTTGCCGCATTTTGTGCCACAGGATTTGCCGTTGCAGGCCTTCACGCTTACATGATATTACAGAAAAAGAATATTGAATTTCACACCAAAGCTTTTAAAATTGCTGCAGGATTTGCATTGATCGGAGCGTTTGGGGCGCCTCTGAGCGGCGATATTGCTGCAAAATCCGTAGCGGAGAGACAACCTATCAAATTAGCAGCAATGGAAGCACATTTTGAAACTGAAAAAGGTGCAGCTTTTATAATCGGCGGAATTCCGGATGAGGAAAAAGCAGAAATAAAATATGCTATAAAAATCCCTAAAGTTTTAAGCTTTCTGGTCAGCAATGACTTTAATACCGAAGTTAAGGGACTGAAAGATTTCCCGAGAGATGAATGGCCGCCTGTAGCCGTAGTGCACTTTGCCTTTCAGATTATGATTTTCTTCGGAGTAATAATGATTATTATAGGAATGGTTTATCTGTTTGCAATATTCTTTAAAAAGGAATGGCTGGAGCGGAAATGGCTGCTGAAAACCTTTTTGGTTGCTACACCCTTCGGATATATCGCCCTGGAAGCTGGATGGACCGTAACGGAAGTGGGCCGACAGCCCTGGATCATTTACGGAATCATGAGAACCGTTGATGCCGTTACGCCGATGCCGGGGATTCAATATTCATTCTATTTCTTTACCGCTGTTTTTGTTTCGCTGTCTTTTGTCATTATTTTTCTGTTGACAAGGCAGATCAAAATGGTTCCAAAACTTTACGACCCCACCGATCCTCAGTTTAACGCTAAACAAAAGAAATTATGATATACGTCGTTATAGGTTTTCTCTGGCTGTCAATCTGTCTTTACGTAATTTTGGGTGGAGCGGATTTCGGAGCAGGAATTGTAGAGCTTTTTACGAGAAAAAAAAACCGCCCGAAAACGGAAGTTATCATGTATGAATCGATCGCTCCGGTATGGGAAGCCAACCACATGTGGCTGATCATCGCTATTGTTATTCTTTTTGTAGGGTTTCCTGAAATTTATACCACCCTATCAACTTATCTGCATATTCCTCTGGTTTTAATGCTTATCGGGATCATTGCACGAGGAACGGCGTTTACATTCAGGCATTACGATGCTGTAAAAGATGAGTGGCAGGGATTATATACCCAGATTTTTTACTTTTCAAGTTTATTAACACCTTTTTTCCTTGGATTAATTGCTGCGGCAACTATTTCGCATTCTATTAATCCTGACGCCAAAGGTTTTTTAGAACTGTATATCTTCAGCTGGCTGAACTGGTTTGGGGTTGCTGTAGGACTGTTTACGGTTTCCATCTGTGCATATCTGGCTTCTATTTTTGCCTTACGTGAAACTGTTGACCGCCTGGAGCTTAATTTGATGATTAAAAAATCAAAGCAAACGATGATTTTTGTTGTCATTACAGGAGCACTGGTTTTTCTGACGGCTTATCTCTCTGATATTCCTCTGATCATGTGGGTGTTTTCAAAGCCACTGGGAATCATGGCAACGGCTTTTGCAACGGTTTGTCTATTATTGATTCTGAGAGCGATGAGTACACGTAAACTTCTTCCAGTAAGAGCGCTTGCGGGTTTCCAAGTCATTATGATCTTAGTTGCTGCAACGTACCAGCATAATCCCAATATTATTCTTTTCGGAAACGGACAGCATCTGTCATTGCTGGAGCATGTTGCGGCTCCGAAAACCATTTCCGCTTTGGGTTGGGCGCTGATTTTGGGATCAATATTTATTTTACCGTTTTTGTTTTATTTAATGGCTTCATTCAGTAAATTGAGAAGGTAATAATTTCAATCAATAAAGTTATGCCAGTCTACAAAGACAAAAAAGAACTTACAGAAGCAATAAAAAAAGCGTATATTTTGTATGATAAGGAATTTGATGATATAAATGAATCTGAAAAAGATCTGCTGAAAACCGGCATCGACAAAACTCCTTCACAAAATCTCTCTTATCAGATCGGATGGACAGGTCTGCTTTTAAGCTGGGAATCAGATGAGCTAAATGGTATTAATGTAAAAACTCCGACACCAGAATTCAAATGGAATAATTTAAAAAGTCTTCATCAATTCTTTTATAAATCTTACGGCTCATACAGTTTAAAGGAACAACGAAGGATATTATCTGAAAAGGTGACAGAAATTTTATGCTGGATAGAAAATCTTGATGATGACTTACTTTTTCTTTCTGAAAAAAGAAAATGGGCTACAACACCAGCTAAGTGGCCCTTATATAAATGGATTCATATTAACACCGTAGCGCCTTTTAAAAGCTTCAGGAATCAAATCCGGAAATGGAAAAAGATATAGACTACAATATTAATGGATTTCGGGCGGAAGCTTCGCTTCCGCCCGAAATCCATCATTTTTTACGCACAACAATTTCAACCCGCCTGTTTTTGATCATATCTTCTTCAGTACGTTCGGGATAAACGACGGGATTAAGATGTCCCATTCCGGTAACTTTTATCCGCCGCGAATCTATTCCCTGCTTTTCGAGAAATTCTCTGATTGCATGAGCTCTTGTCCAGGAAAGATTAAAAGTTTTCAGATCGAGATCTTCACCATCGAAATGATCATAATCACAACAGATATGTCCCTGAAGCTCCACTTCAAAAGAAGGATTATTTTTCAGTACATCAGCCAGCTGAATCAGAACTTTATTCCCTTTTGGAAACCAGACATGGCGCCCTCCGATAAAATTGACATTCGGTAAAGAATAAGTCTCTCCAACTTTCATATCAGCAACCTTCCTGCTGAAAAAGCTTTCAAACGTTCTGCCTGATTTTATCTCTCCCGATTTCAATATGTGATCAATAAAGAAGATATCTACTCTCCTGTTTTTACGGCGCAATTCTTCGGTACTGTTGTCATTGATCTGCTTTTCTTTTCCCAGACCAACAACACTTTCCAGAGCAATAGTACTTCCGATTCTGGCCTGGAGATAGTTACTTACCGTATTTGCACGTTTTCAGATAATCTTATGTTATATTCCGAGCTTCCCGAAATATCACAGTTTCCAAAAATCCTGAATTTCAGATTGCTTTTCAAGTTAGCTAAACTATCTAATTTTCTCTGGGATTCTTTTGTGAGTTGATAACTGTTATAATCGAAATAGACAGACGTAAGCATCTGTGATTGGATGCTTATACAACAAAAAACCAGCAATACGAGAGTTTTCATCTGATAGTTTTTAATGGAAACGGAGAATTAATAGAAATAGTCTGTGAATAATTAAAAAAAAGTTCCGGCGGAAGCTTCGCTTCCGCCGGAACTGAATTATATAAATGATAAAACTTAAACCAGTTTCATCAAAAGATTTTCATCAATCTTTTCAACTTTCACCAGATTATTCTTTGTCAGAGTTTTTGAAGCTTTATCCCATTTTTTACCGGAAAGCTGGCTTCTTTCTTTCACTTCTGCCAAAGTAAACGGTTCTTCCTGCGAATTTAGAATCTCAAGAATTACTTTTTCGTCTTCTCCCAATTCAATCTGTGGAGTCACTTTTTCAGGTTTCATCTGCGGGAAGAACAATACTTCCTGAATGGATGCATTATTCGTTAAGAACATGATCAGACGGTCCATTCCGATTCCTAATCCTGAAGTTGGTGGCATTCCGTATTCCAGGGCTCTTAAGAAATCTTCGTCGATGAACTGACCTGCTTCATCATCCCCTTTTTCAGACAATTTTAACTGATCCTCAAAACGTTCTCTCTGATCAATCGGGTCATTCAGCTCCGAGTAAGCATTCGCTATTTCTTTTCCGCAAACCATTAATTCAAAACGTTCCGTAAGACCTTCTTTGCTTCTGTGTTTCTTGGTTAAAGGAGACATTTCAATCGGATAATCGGTAATGAAAGTCGGCTGGATGAAGTTACCTTCACATTTTTCCCCGAAAATTTCATCGATTATTTTCCCTTTACCCATCGTTTCATTCACCTCAATGCCGATAGACTTGGCAAAATCAAACAATTCCTGCTCTGTTTTCCCTGTAATATCAAAACCTGTGAATTTCAGGATTGCGTCCGTCATTGAAATTCTTTGGTAAGGTGCTTTAAAATCTACTTCATATTCACCAAACGTAGCCTTTGTCGTACCGTTTACCTGAATAGCACAGAATTCCAGCAATTTCTCCGTGAAATCCATCATCCAGTTATAATCTTTGTAGGCCACATAAATTTCCATGGCTGTAAATTCCGGGTTGTGGGTTCTGTCCATCCCTTCATTTCTGAAATTTTTGGAGAATTCATAAACCCCATCAAAACCACCGACGATCAATCTCTTCAGATACAATTCGTTGGCAATTCTTAAATATAATGGAATGTCTAAAGCATTATGATGTGTAATGAAAGGCCTCGCCGCTGCACCTCCCGGAATCGACTGTAAAATAGGAGTTTCCACCTCGAAATATCCTGCGTCATTAAAGAATGTTCTCATCGCATTGAACAATTTGGTCCTTTTCACGAAAACTTCTTTTACCTGAGGATTTACCGTTAAATCTACGTAACGCTGTCTGTATCTTAGTTCCGGATCGTTAAATGCATCATGCACCACCCCGTTTTCATCAGTTTTTGCCTGCGGAAGCGGTCTCAATGATTTCGTAAGAAGGGTAAAGTTTTTTACTAAAACCGTTTTCTCACCAACCTGCGTTGTGAACAATTCTCCTTCAATCCCGATAATATCTCCTATATCTAAAAGATGTTTGTACACCTCATTGTATAAAGTCTTGTCTTCACCGGTACAGATTTCATCCCTGTTGAAATAAACCTGGATTCTGCCTGTAGAATCCTGCAATTCAGCGAAAGATGCCTTTCCCTGAATTCTTCTGGACATTAATCTTCCTGCAATCTTAACCTGTTTATTATCAGCGAAATCCTGTTTTATAGATTCTGTAGTATCTGTAATTACATATTCATCTGCCGGGAATGCGTTGATCCCCATTTCAACAAGCTTGTTCAGCTTTTCTCTTCTGATAATTTCCTGTTCTGATAATTGCATTATTTCTATATTTCAATAACGCGCAAAGATAAGGGTTTTTGTCCTTAAAATTCAAAATTTTGTCTCATTTCGGAGTAAATTGGGTAAGATTATTGCTAAATGAGGATAAAAAAAACTGTCTCCCGTAATGAGAAACAGCTTTATTATTTTTCAGGATGAAATTATTTTTTCTTTAACGTTAAAATATATTCCACCATTTTTTTTGCCTCTTCTTTTGGTACCTGAGGATGAGGTGCCATCGGCACACTGCCCCAGACTCCACTGCCGCCTTCTATAATTTTGGAAGCAAGCAGTTCAATATCTTTTTCAGAATATTTGTCTGCAATTTCCTGGTAAGAAGGTCCTATCATTCTTTCATTAACCGCATGACATCCGGAACAGTCCAGACTTTCGATGATCTGTTCTCCGGAGAGATTGCCTTTCGCAGCTCCTGCATCAACAGTTTTTCCCGGAGATGCTTCGTCAACCGATACATTTTCTTTTTTGGAACAGGAAATCAGGCATAAGCCAATGATCCCCGTAAGAAAAAGTTTTTTCATTATTTTGTAAGCGTATCAGCTTTTGCGTCTTTGGCAGGAACTGACATCGCAGCATTCACATCAGCTTCCGGTGTATCTCTTGTGGTTGCGCTGGAATCCTGCTGTACTGCAGTTGGTGCGTCCGGCTCAGGCAACATGGTGTTGCTGTCTTGTAAGTCATGATTTGGCTTTTTAGAACAGTTAGCCACTAATAAACCTCCGATAAATGCGATTGCTAATACTTTTTTCATTTTCTATAAAATTATTAAGCAAAAATATAAAAAATAAAGTTTTAAACTCATGATAATTATCCGATTTAAAAATATTTCTGAGAAACAATTACCTCTTTAAGACTTTATACAGTAGGTTTAATCTAATCACGATGATAAAAAATGAGAATTAATTTTTCCGGATTTTATGTTTTGTATTGAAAAAAATATTTACATTTGTGGCATGTTTAATATCAGCAACAATAAAAATTGGTGGTGGCTTTCAAACTCTTCGTCGGGTCTGAAGTTATTGTCGTGTTGGTGATTCTTGTACAGCGATTATAATTAAAATTATATAATAAAGACTTTGACGTATCCCGTTGAAGTCTTTTTTTGTTTAATATCTAAAAGAAAACTGTATGTTCAGTAAAAAAATAAAAATAAAAACCGTTTCCAGAAAAACACTCGGAGATCTTCAGACTCCGATGAACATTTACCTGCAGGTGCGTGATAAATTCAGGGATACCATTCTGCTGGAAAGTTCGGACTCTAAAAATATCGAAAATAATTTTTCGTTTATTGCCATTAATGCCATCGCCGGGATTGAGGTTAAAAACATCCATGAATATGAAGTTAAGCTTCCCGGACAACAACCCGTAAAATGTGATTTAGATAAAGATATTGCCGGTATTTTTAACGAATTTTCAAACGTGTTTGAATGTGAAAAAACATATGATCCAATTGCAGAAACCGCTCAAAGTCTTTTCGGATATACGAGCTTTGAAGCCGTACAGTTCTTTGAAAAACTTGAATTTAAGCCGCAAAGTCCGGAAGTAGAAATTCCTCTTATGCGCTACCGGCTCTACCAATATGTGATTGCCATTAACCATTATAATGATGAAATGCACCTTATTGAAAATCAAATTGAAGGAATAAAATCTGACATATACACACTGGAAAGCTTTATTAAAAACAAAAACCCCGCAATTTATCCGTTTGAAAAAAACGGAGAAGAAACCTCAAATATTACGGATGAAGAATATATTGACCTGGTAAAAACGGCACAGAAACATTGTATGAGAGGCGATGTATTCCAGCTGGTTCTAAGCAGAAGATTTGAGCAGAAATTCAAAGGTGACGAGTTCAATGTGTATCGCGCTTTGAGAAATATCAACCCTTCACCCTATTTATTTTTCTTTGATTACGGAAACTATAAATTATTCGGTTCAAGCCCTGAAAGTCAGCTTATTATTAAAGACCATAAAGCAGTCATTCATCCTATTGCAGGAACTTTCAAAAGAACCGGCGACTTTGAAACCGATTTGCAATCGGCTGAATCTTTAAAAAAAGATCCTAAGGAAAATGCAGAACATACCATGCTCGTTGACCTAGCGAGAAATGATCTCGGAAAGCTGGGAAAAAATGTAACCGTAACAAAGCTCAAGGAAATACAGTTATTTTCACACGTTATTCATATGGTAAGTGAAGTTACAGCAGATTTACCCCAAGATACAAAGCCTTTTGAAATGATGGCGGCAACCTTTCCACAGGGAACTTTAAGCGGAGCCCCAAAACATAAAGCTTTGCAACTTATCAATACCTACGAAAAAGATTCCAGAGGATATTACGGCGGGTGCATCGGTTTTTTCGGATTGAACGGAAGCTGCAACCAGGCCATCATGATCCGTACCTTTTTAAGCAAAAATAACACGCTGTATTATCAGGCCGGCGCAGGACTGGTCGCAAAATCAAATCCGGAAAGTGAACTGCAGGAAGTCAATAATAAGCTTAACGCGTTGAAAAAAGCAGTGGAAAAGGCGGAAAAGCTGGCAGAATAATTAATGAAAAAATAAAATGAAATATAACCCAACAACCAACAACCAACAACCAGCAACTAAAGTTCTTGTCTTCGATAATTACGATAGCTTCACCTATAATCTGGTTCAAATGATCGAAAGAATACTTCAGATTAAAGTAGATGTGGTAAAGAACGACAAAATTACGCTGGAAGAGATTGATCAATACGATAAAATTGTACTATCACCCGGTCCCGGAATTCCTGAAGAAGCCGGAATTTTACTGGAATTAATTAAAAAATATGCTTCCACAAAAAGTATTCTTGGAGTTTGTCTCGGTCAGCAGGCTATTGCAGAGGCTTTTGGAGGAAGTCTTATTAATCTTTCGGAAATTTTCCACGGTGTTGCAACATCCGCAGAAATTATAAAACAGGAGACGAAAATTTTCAAAGATCTCCAAAGCGGAATGGAAGTGGGAAGATACCACAGCTGGGTAGTGAATCCCAAAGATTTTCCTGAAGAGCTTGAAATAACAGCAGTAGACAAAGACGGAATGATCATGGCATTGCAGCACAAAACCTATGATGTTCATGGCGTACAGTTTCACCCCGAAAGCATTTTGACTCCGGAAGGAGAAGTGATTATCAGAAACTTTCTGCTGGATTAATAATTTATCTAAATCAAAATCAATGAAAGAGATTCTTGAATACCTTTTCAATCATCATACTTTGTCTAAATCGCAGGCAAAAGCCATTATGATTGAAATTGCACAAAATAAGTTCAATGCTACTGAAGTAACCGCTTTTGTAACCATTTTCCTGATGCGGAATATTACGCTGCCTGAACTTCAGGGATTTCGTGAAGCTCTTCTGCAAATGGCTGTTCCGGTAGAAATTAATGCAGATGATGCAATTGACATTGTGGGAACAGGTGGCGACGGAAAAAACACCATAAACATTTCAACATTAGCGAGCTTTGTTGTCGCTGGTGCCGGACAAAAGGTAATAAAACACGGAAATTACGGAGCATCAACTCTCACAGGTTCCTCAAATGTTCTGGAACAAGCAGGATATGTCTTCAAAAAAACTTCGGAAGAACTGCAAAAAGAACTGGATCAATCCAATATTTGTTTTCTTCACGCACCTTACTTTCACCCTGCCCTTCAATCCGTAGTAGCGTTGAGAAAGTCACTCGGACTGAGAACATTTTTTAATCTTCTGGGTCCGTTGGTGAATCCTGCCAAGCCCCGGTTTTCAGTAATAGGTGTTTATAATCTTGAGATTGCAAGAATTTATCAGTATCTGCTGCAAAAAGATGAACGTGAATTTATGATCGTTCACGGAATGGACGGTTACGATGAAATCAGCCTCACCCATGACACGAAAATCATTACCAAAGAGGGTGAGAAAGTATATTCTACATCGGATCTGGACTTCGAACCTGTAACTGCTGAAAGCATTCAGGCAGGATCATCTATTCAGGAAACAACGGAAATATTTAAAAACATTTTACAAGGAAAAGGATCGTCACAGCAAAATGTAGTTGTTTTGGTTAATGCTGCCGTTGCGCTTTTTCATACAAAGAAATTCGGGGATTATAACAATTGTCTAACCCTTGCTAAAGAAAGTCTTTATAGCGGAAAAGCACTGAACAGCTTCGAACTGTTATTAAAATAATACCTTATGAATATACTTGATCAAATCGTTCAGAGAAAAAAGGAGGAAATAGAGTTTTCAAAGTCGAAAATTTCTGTTCAGCAGTTTAAAGATTCAGCATTTTTTGAGAGAAAAACCTATTCTTTAAAGAAAACCATCAAAAGCAAAAGCGGAATCATTGCGGAATTTAAAAGGCAGTCTCCGTCAAAAGGAATTATAAATAATACTATTTCTCCACTGGAGGTCACTTCAGCGTATGAAAAATCAGGAGCAAGCGCAATTTCGGTATTAACAGATCGTGATTTTTTCGGAGGAAGTTTTGATGATATCATTCAAATACGGCAACAGATCAGTATTCCTATTTTAAGAAAAGATTTTATGGTGGATGAATACCAGTTTTACGAAGCAAAAAATATGGGAACCGATATTGTATTGCTTATTGCTGCCTGCCTTTCCATTTCTCAGGTTGATGAATTTACAGATCTCGCTCATCAGCTCGGATTAGAGGTTTTGCTGGAAATTCATACCGAAGAAGAATTAAAACATTACAACAAAAATATTGACCTGGTTGGAATCAATAACCGAAATTTAAAAGATTTCCGTGTTGATTTGGAACATTCTGTCCGCTTGAAAAACCTGCTTCCAAAAGAGACCTTTTCTGTTGCCGAAAGCGGAATTTACAGCATTGAAGATTTCTTGTATTTGAAAGAAAAAGGGTTTGACGGTTTCCTTATGGGAGAATACTTTATGAAAGATGAAAATCCGGGAAATCAGTTCAGAGAATTTGTTTTGAATGTAACAATGTAACAGTTTAAAAATTTAACAATGATGGAGCGGCAAAAACTACTATCCGGAAATGACTTGTTGAAACTGAAAGTCTGCGGTTTAACACAACTGGAACAAATCGAAGAGTTGACTGCAATGAAAACGAATTTTCTTGGTTTTATTTTTTATGAGAAATCATCCAGATATATTTTAAATCATTTGAATTTAAAACAAATTGGAGAAATCAAACATCGGGGAAAAGTCGGGGTTTTTGTCAATGAAAGTTTAGAAAGAATAGCGGAAACCGCAGAAAAAACTAAATTGAATTTTATCCAGCTCCACGGCGATGAAAGCAAAGATTTTACTATTGAATTAAGAAAAAAAATACATCCGGAAACCGGAATTATTAAAGTCATAAGAATGGGAAACCAAATATCAGATGAATTACAACAAATAATAAATGCCAACTTTTCTACTGTTGATTATTTCCTTTTCGATACCGATTCTAGAACATTCGGCGGAACAGGAAAAACCTTCGACTGGAATCTTTTGAACTCTATTGAAATCTCACTCCCCTATTTTCTAAGCGGCGGAATTTCATCAGAGAATATTGAAAAAATAAAGCTCTTAAAACAAAAACCCTTTGCCATTGATATCAATTCACGCTTTGAAATAAAACCCGGTGTCAAAGATTTGGAAAAAATAAGAAAATTAAACAAATATATCCACAAAACCGAGTCCCGAAGGGACGAACTATAACAGAATCGGATGTAAGTCCGATTTAAATTACATCAAAAACAATTAAAAACACAAACAGATGTCACAATCATTAGTAAAAAATTATGTTCACATTGTTTTCAGCACAAAACACAGAGAAGATTTCATCGATGAAAAAATAGAAAAGGAATTATTTTCATACATCGCGGTCATTTGTAAAAATTTAGAAAGTACAGCATTGCAAATTGGAGGAACAGATAACCATATTCATATTCTCTGTATGCTTTCAAAGAAAATTGCATTAATGAAACTCGTTCAGGAAATTAAAGCCAATTCATCAAAATGGATAAAAATAAAAGGTGAAAAATATGAGAATTTCTTCTGGCAGGATGGCTACGGAGCGTTTTCAGTGACTGAAGAAAATCTATTTATTATAAGAAATTATATCAGAAACCAAAGACAGCATCACCAGCAAATTCATTATAAGGATGAACTGATAGACATTCTTGAAAAACACAAAATGAAATATGATGAAAAATATTTATGGGATTAGTTTAATTGGACTGCATCCAATCCTGACATAGGTCGTCCCTTCGGGACTCGCCCAATCAAAACAATATAACTTAAAAACCAAAATATGAATTATAAAAATCCCGATCAACACGGATACTATGGCGAATTCGGAGGAGCTTTCATCCCCGAAATGCTCTACCCCAATGTAGAAGAATTACAATCCGGTTATCTTGAAATCATTGAATCCGAAAGTTTTCAACGAGAATATCAGAGCTTATTAAAAAATTACGTTGGGCGTGCAACCCCATTGTATTTTGCCAAAAATTTAAGCGAGAAATACAATACCCAAATATACCTTAAAAGAGAAGACCTGAACCATACCGGAGCCCACAAAATCAACAATGCGATCGGCCAGGTTTTATTGGCAAAACGACTCGGGAAGAACAGGATTATTGCAGAAACCGGAGCAGGTCAACATGGGGTAGCTACTGCAACAGCATGTGCTTTATTAGGTCTCGAATGTATTGTTTACATGGGAGAAATCGACATTCAAAGGCAGGCCCCCAACGTTGCCCGTATGAAAATGCTCGGCGCAGAAGTCATTCCCGCAACTTCAGGTTCCAAGACATTAAAAGATGCGGTGAATGAAGCCTTGCGCGACTGGATCAACAATCCCTCAACCACACATTATGTCATTGGAAGTGTGGTGGGACCGCACCCTTTTCCGGATCTCGTAGCCAGATTTCAGAGTATTATTTCAAAAGAAATCAAAGAACAGCTGTTGGAACAGACGGGGCGTGAAAATCCTGATTACGTCATTGCCTGCGTTGGTGGCGGAAGCAATGCAGCTGGAGCTTTTTACCATTTTGTTGATGAAGAAGATGTAAAATTAATCGCAGCCGAAGCCGGAGGTTTCGGAGTAGATTCGGGAAAATCTGCTGCCACAACTTTTCTGGGAACTTTAGGCATTCTTCATGGAAGCAAAAGTCTGGTGATGCAGACAGTTGACGGACAGGTCATTGAACCCCACTCCATTTCCGCAGGCCTGGATTATCCGGGAATTGGGCCTTTTCACGCTAATTTATTTAAAGAAAACCGGGCAGAATTTTTCAGCATTAATGATGAGGAAGCCTTGCAATCGGCGTTTCAGCTCACCAGGATCGAAGGCATTATTCCGGCTCTGGAAAGTGCTCATGCTTTAGCCGTTTTGGATAAAAAAAGATTCGAAAAAGATGATATCATCGTGATCTGTCTTAGTGGCCGCGGAGATAAAGATATGGAAACCTATTTAAAACATTTATAAAATAATTGGGGCGATAATTTCCGTCTTCCACTCCCGCTTTTTTGTTCCGCTTCGCTGCACAAAAAGAGCTCCGTTCAAGCCGGATCGCATATTCAGCATAAAAACAATAGCTGTCATTCTGCCTGGATCGATTTCTCTCAAAACAACAATATTAAACAGCTTCAAAATGAAAAAACTAAACATATACTTCACCGCAGGAATTCCTCAGCTGGAAGACACTGCAGATATCATAAAGTTTATCCAGGCTTCCGGTGCGGATATGATCGAAATCGGGATGCCGTATTCTGACCCGGTTGCCGACGGACCTGTTATTCAGAAGGCCCACGAATTGGCACTGAAAAACGGAATGACCATTGAGAAACTTTTCGCCCAGCTGAAATCGATTAAAAATGAAATAAAAATCCCTCTGATTTTAATGGGTTATATCAATCCCGTGCTAAGCTTCGGCTTCGAAAGATTTTGTAAAGAATGTTCCGAAAGCGGTGTTTCAGGACTTATTATTCCAGACCTGCCTGCCATTGAATTTGAAAGAAATTATCAGCACATTATTAAAAAATATAACCTGAACTTTACTTTTCTCATCACTCCGGAAACATCAAATGAAAGAATTCTGTATCTGGATTCTTTAAGTTCCGGGTTTCTGTACGCCGTAAGCTCATCATCGACCACAGGAAATCAAAATGCAGATTTAAAAAATGAAGACTATTTCTCAAGAATCTCCTCTTTAGCTTTAAAAAATCCGGTAATGATCGGCTTCGGGATTAAAACAAAACAGGATTTTGAAAATGTGACCCAAAAAGCCGACGGCGGAATCATAGGAACTGCCTTTGTCGATATTCTACTCAATAATAGAGACTGGAAGAATAAGGCCATAGATTTCATCCATTCTATGAAAGCATAAAAATCACTAAATTTGTGTCATCAAAAAATAAAATGAATACACATCAGAATAAAGTTGTAGAATTTGAAGATTTGGGAACCAGAGATTACCAGTCAGCGTGGGATTATCAGGAATCTCTGATGAAAAACATCATTGATCTTAAAATCAAAAACCGAGATCTGCCTGCAGAAGAGCATTCTACTACACCCAACCACTTCCTTTTAGTAGAACATCCGCATGTTTATACCTTAGGAAAAAGCGGACATGAAGAAAATATGCTCGCCGGAATCGACAAATTAAAGGAAATCGATGCGACTTTTGTAAAGGTAAACCGCGGAGGTGACATTACCTACCACGGATACGGACAGATTGTGGGCTATCCAATTTTAGATCTTGAGAACTTTTTCACCGATATTCATAAATATATGCGAAATCTGGAGGAAGTGATCATCAGAACCATTGCAGAATACGGACTGAAAGGCGAACGCTCCGAAGGAGAAACCGGAGTCTGGCTGGATGTAGGAAAACCTTACGCCAGGAAAATCTGCGCAATGGGCGTGAAAGCTTCAAGATGGGTCACACTGCACGGTTTTGCTCTCAATGTAAATACTGATATGCGCTACTTCGAATACATCATTCCGTGCGGGATCAAAGACAAACAGGTAACTTCCTTAAAAAGAGAGCTGGAAAGAGAACTTACACCTGAAGAAATGGAAGATATTAAAGCAAAGATCAGAAAGCATTTTGCGGAGGTTTTTGAAGCGGAAATAAAATTTTAACTAATAACCACAAACAAATTAAAGTATGAGAGCTTATTTAATTATATGCCTTATTTTCCTTTTAACATCATGTTCTGAAAAAATAGAAAAGCAAGGGCTTAAAGTGATTGATAAGTCTGTAGGTTTGTCAATGATTGTTCCAGATAGTTTTTCAAAACTTGACGAAGAAACAAAACTTGAAAAAGTTCAAAAAGGTAAAAAGGTCATTGAGGATTTGCATGATTCTGTGTTTGTTTTAAATGACATACAAAAAGCTAATATTTTTAGTCATGACGACAATAATATGTTTGTTTTAAATACACAGAATTACGATTTTGAAACACAAAGAGAATATAGATCTGCCATTAATAATATAAATAAGCTGATATACGAAACTCAAGTTAAAAACTATCCGGAAACAAAAATTGATTCTTCTACGACCACTGAAATTATTGATGGAATTGAGTTTATGAAATTTACCTTAAATGCAACAATTTCCAAAAATGCAACCATGCATATGGTAAATTACAATCATTTGTTTGATAATAAAAAAGATCTTACAGCTGCAGTTATTTTTACCGATGAAGCATTGGGAAAAGCAGTATTAAAAAGCTTCAAAGCAGCCAAATTCAAAAAATAGATTCACTTACGATTATAATTATAGCATAGCCAGGAAACAATAAACTTAAAATTTATAAAGAACATTTTGTCACAAAAAAATCAAAAATATTAAATTAAATTGCACACAATTTAATTTGGCAACATTTTTGCATAGACTAATTCAAATAAAATAATTAGCAAAATGTCATTAATAGAAGATTTAAACTGGAGACATGCTGTAAAAGCATATGATCCTACAAAAAAACTCAAAGAAGAAGATTTAAATAAAATTTTAGAAGCAGCAAGGCTTGCTCCCACCTCATCGGGTTTACAGCCATTCCGTGTTATTGTTGTTGAAAATCAGGAATTAAAAGAGAAAATGGTTCAGGGAGCATTGAATCCGGAAGTGATGAGAGATTCTTCCCATGTATTGGTATTCGCCGCATGGGACAGCTACTCTGATGAAAAAATCGATAAAGTATATGATTATCATACTGATGTGAGAGATCTGCCTAAAGGCCGTTTTTCAAGCTACACTGATAAGCTTAAAGAAATATACGGAGCGCAAACTCCTGAACAGCATTTCGCCCATACGGCAAGACAAACTTATATTGCTCTCGGACTTGCCATGACCCAGGCTGCAGAACTTAAAATCGACAGCACCCCGGCAGAAGGGTTCAGCAATGAAGTAGTAGATGAAATTTTAGGACTGAACGCTTTAGGATTAAAAAGCGTAAGTTTACTGTATCTGGGATACCGGGACGAAAAAAACGACTGGCTTTCGCACATGAAAAAAGTGAGAATTCCGATGGAGGAATTTATCATTAAAAAATAATCAACACCCTAATTTTTCAAGTCATGGAACAACAGGAATCTTTAAAACTGCAAAACCAACTCTGCTTTCCGCTGTATGTAATCGCAAAAGAGATCACCGGCCTTTACCGCCCGTTCCTTGATGAGCTGGATATTACCTATCCCCAGTATCTTGTAATGATGGTATTATGGGAAAATGACGGCCTCTCAGTAAACCATATCGGCGAAAAGCTGTATCTCGACAGCGGAACACTGACGCCCTTACTGAAAAGGCTGGAAACCAAAGGTTTCATCCAGAGGAAAAGGAAAAAAGAAGATGAAAGGGTGGTTGAAGTATTTACCACGGAAACAGGGAAAGCTTTAAAAGCAAAAGCCTGTGAAATTCCGGAAAAAATATATAAAAAGATCGATGTTTCTGAGCAGGACTGGATTGATCTTAAAACAAGTGTATTAAAAATATTAAATAAAATAGAAAAATAAATGAAAACCTTATATACAACAAAAGTAACAGCAACTGGAGGAAGAAACGGGCATGTAAAAAGCGACAACGGGGTCCTTGATCTTGACGTTAAAATGCCGAAAGCTCTCGGAGGAGCCAACGATGATTTCGCCAACCCGGAAATGCTTTTCGCAGCGGGATATTCAGCGTGTTTTGACAGCGCACTGACCAGGGTGATCTCTTTATCAAAAGTCCAGACAGGAGAAACAACTGTTACTGCGGAAGTAAGCATCGGACAAATTGAAAACGGAGGTTTCGGGCTGGCTGTTCAGCTTGATGTCAATATTCCAGGAGTATCCTTAGAAGAAGCACAGTCTTTAACAGAAAAAGCACACCAGATCTGTCCTTACTCCAATGCTACAAGAAATAATATTGAGGTAAAACTTTCGGTAACGAATAATTAGAAATTAGCTTTTACATACTAAAGTTTAAAACTTCTGGAAGAGCTTTTGTTTCTTTTGCGGTTAAATAAAATCTGTTTCTCAGGAAGCAGATTTTTTCATATTATAGAAATTATTGCGTCACAGAATCGGCTTTTTTGAAAGCATCCACTTTCTGGTACGAATTATTCTTTTCTTTCTCCTTTTTATCAGAAATTAAAATTCCGAAAAGATGATCGATCTCATGCTGGAAGATCACGGCAGTAAAACCTTCCACCATCTCCGAATACTTTTGTCCTTTTAAGTCAACATATTCCAGCTGGATCACCTTGCTTCTGTAAAACTGATCTCTGAAATCAGGAATCGAGAGGTCGCCTTCCGGACCGAGATTCTGCAGCTCAGATCTCCAGACAATGACCGGATTGATGAAGTATTCCAACGGTTCACCGGGTTTATCAAACCGCTGTACCCAGATCACTTTTCGGTTGATTCCCACTTGCGGTGCTGCAATTCCTACTCCACCGTCCGTTGACAGCAGGGATTCCTTCATCCTTTTAACTAAAACTGCGGTATTTCTATCCAATGGAACGATTTCCGTGGAAAGACTTAATAAAGTTTTATGCTGATGCTCATCAGTAGTCTGGTAAATCGGCAGTGCAGTATTGGTATCTCCCTGATTAATAATGGAAATCTCATCAGAAGAAAGTTTCTGTGCGTTCAAAAGACTCATTAAAAAGACGAAGAGAAATGATATTTTTTTCATAATACCGGAATATCAGACAAAAATAAAAGATGTTTTAAATTTTTCAAAGCCGATTCGTATTATTTAAGATCATAGTAGCTTTTTGGTATATCTTTAACCACAGATTTTACAGATTTCCACAGATGATTGTGAATAATTTTATTGATTTTTTTAAGTTTTATTTAAATTCTAAAATTAAGACTTAAATAAAATCTGCCTAATCCATGTAATCAGCAAAAATAAATTGAATCTACAAGAACACTTCTTACCTCTTGCTTCTTACACTTTACCTTCAATACGTTTTCGTCATATCCGCAGGCAATATCAGGTTAAAATCGGTGGGAATATACTCTTTTTTCGGAGCTTTCAGCTCAGGATCTTCCGATTCAAAAACGGAGATTACAGCCATTTTAAGATCAGGATTCTTTTGTCTGATATACCAATAAATTCCACCAAACTCTTTGCTGTGGTAATTTCCGTTGTAATGAATGAATGTTTTTCCGGTTTGTATATTTTTAAGAATCGATTCCGCCATGGTGGCATCTTTAATGGCTTGTGCGGAGACAAAATTCATTACTTTCATTTCTTCCGCGTGGTCTCCCATCATTTTTTTCATTTCCTGATAACCCGGCGTTTCCAGAGTAACTGTTATCGGAAGCTGTGCAATATAGGTTTTATCTTTCGCCGGTAAACTGTTTAAAGATTCCAGTCCCTCTTTTGAAGTCTGGGAAGCATATCTTCTGGGAACATTGGTGGCAATAAAAGGCAGTTTTTTGGCTTTCGCAAAATCAACCAAAGGTTTATAATCTGTTGAAAAATTATTCCACAACCTTGCGGAATCCTTGAGCGTTTTCGCATCGAACGTGCCGTTAAGATATTTGTTGAGCTGTTCCTGATTGTCTCTTTCGAACATTTCGGCACCCAGGATCAGCTGTCCGTTTTTCTTTTGGTAAAGTGCCTCGGTAACTTTCAGCTGGAGCCAGTGATTGATAGAGTTATTATGATTTTCACCAAAGAAAACAACATCGTAATCAGCAAGTTCCTTCACCATTTTTTCGGTGCTGATTTCTTTTCCTTTTTTATTATAGAACTGATAAGCCTTAAAATTCTGGGCATTCAATGAGCAAAAAAAAGCAAGCAATACTATTGAGAAAATGTTTTTCATTTTTATTTATTTTTTAACACAAATACCATAAATAATTCTCACAAATATCATAATACTTTTTGACTTTTCAGGTCCATGATAATTTAATAGAAGGATTCGAGTTATTTATGAATATTTTTGCAAATTATGTTTAGATCAAAAAAGCCGCCCTGCAATACACAAAACGGCTAAAAAAAAACGATCTAACTATTTATTTTTCCAGGTCAGCAACAAGGTTTTTCCACTCCTGCAGTTCCGGAATTCCCGGCTTTCTTTTTCCGAAAAACTGTACGATGAAATCTCCTTCTTTGTTGAATACTTCAATAGCGGTAACCTCTCCGTCTTCCGTAGGTTTCTTCACAATCCATGCTTCAGCGATTTTTGTGACATCAAGATGAAGATTAAAGTCAGGATCCATCACATTGAACCATTGCTGGTGCCAAAGTGTTTTTTTCACATTCCCGGTATGAATCTGGATAATTCCTCTGTTTCCAACAAAAATCATGATCGGAAGCTGTTTTTCTGATGCATCTTCCAAAACGTTAACTACTTTCGAGCTGTTGATTTTTTGGGTAAAACCTTCCGGAGCCAATCTCAATGCCTGCGTTCTGCTCACCCCGAATTTTCTGGTCATCATGAAGAAATCGTGCGTATCTTTCAGGGCCGTCCAGGCTTTTTGGAAACCTTCCACATCAATTTCGGAATCCGGCTTTTCTTCTGCTTTAGGAGCTACCGCTTCGCATTCTATGATTGAATGCTGCTCCTCTGCTTTAAATTTTTCCACTATTGCATCAAAAGCAGCTTCATTACTGTCTTTGGTTAAATAGATTTTATGTAATGCCAGTCCGTCTTTTCCAAAGAACTGAAGACTTTTTTTATCACCTTCCACCACTGCAAAAGCGAACTTCCAGTGGTTAAGAAAAATTCTGAGGTCAATATCTTCGCCCACAAAAAGTTGTGCATGAGGACTGCTGAAATCACTATTCAGGTAGGTTCCTTTTCTTTCATGAACACATTCGTCATTACGGGTAAGCGCCATTACTTTTCCCAGCTGTTCCGCTTCCGTCAGAATATCTTTAAATTCCGGCTTTAAAACCGTTACACCTTCGCCAACATTCGTAGCCAGCAGTTCTGCTTCGCTTACACCCAGCTCTGCAGCGGCATTGCGAATTCTCAAATGAGGATTATCTGCTTTAAGAGCTTCCCATTTTTCTTTAAGATCGTGTACTAATGTGCTCATTATTTTATTTTTTAATGGTTAAAATTGTATAATTTCTTGTTATTGTTTCTTCTGATGTTTTGCTTTTGATCTGCTCTTCCCGTTCTGAAATTTTCATTCTTTTAAAATGGCTTTTCGAGATTATCTCTTCCATTTCAGCGTTGCTGTACAATTTGAAATCAAATTGTGTGAAAGGCAGTTTTTCCATGAAATTTCGTTGTCCGAACGTGAGTACAAACGTTCCGCTGTCCTTTAGAATCCTGTATATTTCATTTAAATATTCAACAGGCTGCTCCCAGAAATACACGGTGTTTACCGTAAATATCTTGTCGAAAGTTTTATCCTGAAATGATAATTTCTTTCCCTCATACAAAACAAAATCCGCCTGACCTTCAAAATGCTTATTCAGTCTTTTCGCCTCCTGATGCATGGTTTCGGAAATATCAATTCCGGTATATTTTATATTTGTGGCTTTATTTAAAATGCTTTTTACGTGGTCAGCATTTCCGTGCCCGATTTCAAGGATGTGTTCATCATCTTCTATTAAAAGCGTCTGAATACTTTCCAGTGTCATTCCGATATTGGTGTCATTCATCATCTCACCAATTTCAATTCCCTTCTTTCCCTGCGGATTGGCAAGGTTTTGTGCTAATATTTTTAAATCCTGTTTTTCCATATTATCCAAAAATAATCATTGGCCTGCCCGTAATCGGATGATCACAGATCGTGCAGGGAAAATTGTAGGCTTCACTGATGTTTTCTGCGGTAAAGACTTCTGCCGGTGTTCCGCAGGCCGTCACACGTCCTGATTTCATTAGTAAGATTTTATCCGCGTACTGCGCAGCAAGATTCAGATCATGGAGTACAACAATGGCTGAATTCGTTTTTCCCGTAAATTTTTTGATGATTTCCAATGCTTTGTACTGATGTTTTACATCCAGATTATTCAGAGGCTCATCAAGAAAAAGAACTTTGTGGGCAATTTCATTCTGAAGCTGCGCCATGACCCTGGATAAGTGCACTCTTTGTTTTTCACCTCCTGATAACGTGTTGTATTCTCTTTCTTTAAGATGGAAAATATCGGTTTCGTACATCATCGTATTCATGGCTTCATAATCTTCCTGGGCCGGCTGTGCATCGAAATACGGATAGCGCCCCATCATCACAACATCTTTTACCTCAAGCGGAATATCATTGCTGTTATGCTGTGAAAATTTTGCCTTATGTTTTGAAAGCTCATTGACTTTCCAGTCGCTGATATTTTTATCTTTAAATAAAACCTGTTGTTTTGACTTTATTTCATTCGCCAGAATACTCAACAGACTTGATTTTCCGGCTCCGTTCGGGCCTACGATAGCCAAAAATTCACCATATCCGAGATGTACATCCACCGAATCCAGAATATGAAATTCTTTATGTCTGTAACTGATCTGATGTGCCTTAATCATGACAGTGATTTTTTGAATTTAATTAAAATGGCAATGAAAATCGGACCTCCCATTAATGCTGTTAAAATCCCGACAGGAAGCTCCGAAGGTTCAACAATGCTCCTGCTGAATGTATCCGCTGTTAATAATAAAATACTTCCGCAGATTGCTGACAAAGGCAGGATAAAAGCATAATCTGATTTAAATAAAAGCCTTAAAATATACGGTACAATAAGTCCGACAAACCCAATTGTTCCCGAAAATGCCACACAGCTTCCGATCATTAATGCCGTAATAATGATAATCTGTTTTTTCAAGGCTTCGACGTTGATTCCCAAATGCTGAGCGTCTTTTTCACCCAGCATCATGGCATTCAGTGCTTTACCTTTAGGCAACAGAATGATGTAGGAAATCAAAAGGACAATTCCTAAAATGATGTTCTTCGTCCAGGTCGCAGCGGCTAAACTTCCTAAATTCCAGAATGTTAAATCTCTCAACTGCTCGTCTTTTGAAATATAAATCAGGAATCCGGTGATAGAAAATCCGATGGCTGTAATGGCAACTCCAGACAACAGCATCATAACCACATTGGTTTTTCCTCCGCTTGTCGAGATTTTATACACCAACAACATTGATAATAATGAACCGGCAAAAGCGGCAATACCCACCAGCGAAAATTGTACAGCTTCAGGAAGATACTGTCTGAAATGCCCTCCTAAAACAATCGTAATTGCTGCAAGTAATGTTGCTCCCGATGTTAATCCTATCAAATCTCCTGTTGCCAATGGATTTTTAAACAACCCCTGAAGGCTCGTTCCGGAAACGGCAAGCATACTTCCGATGAGGATCGCCATGATAATTCTCGCAGCTCTCACGTCCCAGACTACATATTGGTCACTCAACGACAGATTGGCATCTCCTTTTATAACTTTTCCCAACACTTCAAAGGCAGATTTTCCGGAAAAGTCGTAAACTCCGGTATTGAGTGACCATACTGCTATGATGAGAAGCAGTATGGCACTTATGGTAAGGTAAACGTATAATTTACTTTGCGTTTTCAATGAGCAGTTTGTTTAATTCCACAGCAGCCTCACCCAGTCTTGGTCCGAAACCGGAAACCAAACCGCCATCCATCGCAATGATCTTTTTATTTTTCCCGGCATTGGTTTGTGCAACTCCCGGCATTTTAAGCGCCCCTTCATTTCCTCCCGCTCCCTGCAGTCCGCTCGTGAAGAAGAATAAAACATCAGGATTTGCTTTTACCACAGCTTCCGGTGTTAAAGGTTTGAAATCTTCAAAATCATTAACCGCATTTTCACCTCCTGCAATTTCGATTAAAGAAGCCATTGGTGTATTTTTTCCTGAAACCATCAGCATATTTCCTCTGGCGTAGATGAATAATACTTTTGGCTTTTTAGCAATAGGCTGAATCTGCTTCAAATCAGCATCAATTTTATCGTTAAGCTTTTGATAATCTGTATTTCCGATGGCTTTGGCAACATCTGAAATGAGCTTTTTGGTTCCGTCTACGGTAAATTCCTGTTTGAAAATTTCAGTTTTAATTCCTGAAGATTTTATTTTACCCATCAGTTCAGGATTAATGTCTTTATCTGAAGCCAAAATCAATGTCGGAGATACAGCCATGATCGGCTCGATGGTCATTGATCGTACATGCCCTAAATCTTTCGCTGTCGCTTTAAGAGATTCCGGATACGTGCTGGTAACATCTGTTCCCACGATTTCTTTTTCGTGGCCTAACGCGGCTACAATTTCTGTGATCCCACCATTAAGCGTTACAATTTTATTACTTGATTTCGGTGTTTCGGCTTTCGTTTCCGTTTTAGTTTCCGTTTTAGCACCTTCCTCCTTTTTACAGGAAAATACTGCCATCAGTACAGAAGCTGCAAGGATGAATTTTTTCATAGATATACTTATTATTTGTTTATTTTAATTTGATGTAACGCAACGTCCACAAAGGATTTGTTAAAAATAATTGTGAATATTTCCGTTCGCAAAGGCGTTGCACTCAGCTAAGTACACTGATATTAAATATTATTAATTTACAAGGGTTTATATTCGAAAGAAGGAAATCCTCTTTCGTCTTTAACTCCCTGATCGTCCGTATTTGCTTTCGTAAGTCTGGTAAATCTCAGCTTGAAATAATACCCGTTGGGATCTTTGAGAATATAAAAACGGTCCCCGTAAACTTCCAGACCATTGGTACCTACAGGATTCCTCCAGTTGGAACCGATTACCCGCTGATCATTATAAATGAATTTAGAAGGATCAATATCAGAAGTTTTAAAATTATTATACGCTTCCACTCCTGAAGTTCCTGCGGGAATAATTACCTCGTAAGCACCTGTTCCACCGACATTATTGATCGTTACAAAGTCGGCATAAATGTAACTTCCCGCTCCGGAAATGGTGTTGGTAAATACTGTGAAACAAAGGTCCCATCTTTTCTTTTCAGGCTGAATGGATACTTCACCTTTGTTTTTTAAGCTGATAAAATTGTAGTTGTAAGCCTTATTCTTGGCTACCATTACTTCATAATAATTATTTCCGTCTATATCGGCAGATTTTACTTTATATCCTTCTCCAGAACGGACAATCTGTACTTTTTTCCATCCGCGGCTGTCACCTCCCGTAGCTACGGAACCAACGGGTACGGAACCATTGTAAATTTCTTTGCCCATATTGACAAGATAAACCGCATTCTCAGAATCATTGGCTTTAATTTCTTCAATAGCAGTATATCCGGAAGGAAAATCCCCTTTAACATCATCGATATAAACCTCGTTGGCAGGATTGAAATTGGCTACCTGAACCTGATTTTTCAAGGTGGAAACGGTAGCTTCCGTTACCTGACTGAAATCTGTAACATTAGGGATTTTAGCTGCAGCCATCATGATGGAAGAATTCAACACGACTTTAAATTCCGGTCCCGAATACAGGGCGAGATCCCAATCGGTTCTTCTGGTCAGTTTTTGTACAGGTCCTTTCGTTATCGGATCAGTTTCACTGAGATCAATCCACACCTGATTCGGTTGTGTTGCTCCACCTACCCTCGGATCTGCAATGGATCCTTCTATTTTGGCTACTGATACAGGATCTTCATTATCATTAATACAGGATTGAAAAATAAAGGAAGCTCCTACAAGCAAACAATAGAGTATTTTTTTCATTTTTAATGTATTTAAAAATTATAATTTAACCTCATGAAATAACTTCGTCCATAGAACAGATTCTGCAGTCCGGAAGAGGCATTGTGAGTATCTCCCGACTGAATGGTATTTCTTACGCTCGTGACATCGAAGATATTTTTGATCCCCGCGCTTATTTCAAAATGATTCTTAAATAAAGGCTGGCTCACTGTGAAATTCAACATACTGAAATCCCCGATTTCCCCTAAAATATATTGCCCCGGATCTCCCGGATCGTTTTCTTTTCCCTGATAGGTGTAGCGTCGCTGAGTTCCGGTGTATTTATAATACAGTGCAAACAAAGTTTTTGACACCGGCAAAGTGTAGTTGGCGGCAAGATTTGCTTCAGCATAATAATTATAATCATCAGGTGAAGTAATGTTTCCCGTATTTAAAACCTGTGAAACGCCCATAACCGAAACTCCTGCATTTAAAGAAAGATCTCCTTTTCTAACATTGATTCCTCCTCCGAATAAGATTGATCTGTAATCATCTAAATTCAGGAAAGTTATTTGCAGCGGACTGTTGTTGATAATCACATCCTGTATTCTGTTTTGCACGTCCAGGTACATTCCCGATAGGCTGAAATTAAATTTCCAGTTGCTGGAGTTGGTTAAAGCATAATCCCAGAAGACTGACACTGAGTAACCGGTTTCAGGTTTTAAATTTTCATTCCCTCTGATGTCGTGATTATTATCTACTACAAAAGTGTATAATTCATCATAGGTTGGAAATCGGTTGGCTGAACCGAAAACAGCACGGATGTCCGAATTTTCAGAGGTAGTAAATCTTAATGTTCCCGAGTAATTATATTGCGAACTGAACCTGTCGCTCAGGGCCAGCCTTACTCCGGGACGGAATGAAAACCAGTCATTTACTTTCCATTCAGCTGATAAGAAATTAGCATAATTGAATATAGCGCGTTCAATGCTTTTTCCATTGTTATTGCTTTCAAAAGTAGTTGCATCGGCAAAACCCTTCGTACGGTCTAATTCGTAGCCAAGCTGGAAATTAATTTTTTCGTTATCTAAAAAATTACTGAACATTCCTCTTGAATACAGTACGTCGGACTTATAAAAAGTAATTTCATTATCTCTTGCAATTTCCTGCCGGTTGGGAATATCATACGTATAAACCTGGGATTTTCTTTCCTGGCTTTGATAAGAAAAGTCTCCGTTATAGTTAATTCTTCCCAGTTTTGTCTGAATATTAAACTGATGAATCCAGCGGTTGGTACGATAATCTTTGTCGTTTGCGGTATAGGTTCTGTTGCCTCCACCCAATGGAAGATCCGTCACTAAAGGATTATAATAATTAATTTCTTCTGTAAGAAAGTTCAGCTTGTAAAAAAAGCTTGTGTTGTTTTTGCTGTAACGGATGGTTCCGTTTGTGGTGAGCTGGTCTTTTGGCTGCCAGTCGTAGCCGCGCTTTCCGTCGTTGTTTTCGCTGAAATATTTATACCCGTTAAGCGAACCTTTATAACCCTGGAAATCATTATGATTAATATCTGCAGAAAGAGACCAGTTGTCATTAACCCTATAACCAAGATTCAGTGACTGGATATGGCGTCCGTTTCCTTTTTTGAACCAGTCGTAGTCATTTCGTACTGTTTCTTCCTGTATGGATGCCAGCGCGGTAAACTTTTTACTGTAATTTTTTTCCGTAATGATATTGATGACTCCGGCTACCGCATTATTTCCGTATTCCACACCCATTGAGCCTTTTACAACCTCAATTCTTTCAATATTATTGACATTGATCTTCGTAAGGTCAACAAGATTTCCCATACCTTCATCACTCACCACAGGAATATTATCAATAAGTATCTTGGTGTATTCACCGCTGAGCCCCATAATATTCGCACTGGAGTTTCCTGAACTTTTACTGGGTTCTATTAAAATATTAAGATTCTGATTCAGCACTTCGGCAACATTGGTTACCGCCATATTTTTGATCTGCTGCGCATCAATTACTTCAACTTTATAGATCGATTTGTCAATAGATTGCTGCATAAATTGCCCGGTAATAATTACCTCATCGATTGTTTTCTGCTTAAGAGAATCTTTTTCCTGTGCATTCACCCATAAAATAACGGATAATGATAGTATGGAAAGCACTTTCTTTTTCATAGAGAGAAAAATTTTTGACAAATATATAATTTTATTTAGAACAGTTAAAAATAATTATTATAATTTTGTGTAATAATTCTAAATAAAAATAACGTCATGAAACGAAGACTACTTTTAGGAACTTTACTCTTTACAGCAATGGCTGCACATGCGCAGGTAGCAACACTTAATGAAAACTTTGACAGCTTTACCGCAGGGAACACTACTTTCCCACAAGGAGGCTGGTCGGCCATAACGGCTTCTCCAACTCAGGAATTTCCACCGGTATCTCCCAGAATGATCGTTGCTATAGACAATAGTAATTCAGCTAATAAGTTCGTACAGTCTTATGCCGGAAACAACGGTTCTGCACCCTCTTACCTTATTTCCCCGCAAATTACAGCTACCGCAGGCGACAAAACATTATCATTCCAGACTACGTTAGTTTCACCGTCGCCTGGTCCGGGAACGATACAGATCGGACTGGCTTCGAATCCTGCGGATATGTCTACCTTTGTTGCCGTTGGAAATCCAATCACCGTATCAACAATCGGAGCCGTTCAGAATATCAGCCTTACCATTCCGGCATCTTCTTCACAGTATATTGTATTCCGGTTTACCCCTTCGGCAACACACGTGGCAGTACAGATTGATAATGTAGTATATGACACTGCTTCAAATCTTGCTGTTTCCGATCATATCAAATCTCAGGAATCTGTAAGATTTGCAGTGAATACAGAAAATACTACGTTACAGTTTATCACTAAAAAAGATCCGGAAAACATCAGTATCTATTCTGCATCCGGACAAAAAGTGGCAGATGGCAAACTAGCAGGCAGATCTTTCGATATCAGCACATTGCAGGCAGGAGTATATTATATCATTATTGAAACTACAGAAGGTTCTGCAATAAAATCGAAGTTTATAAAGAAATAAGATTAATTAGACAGCCTTACAGCGGGAGACTGATTTATGATTTCATAGATCGGTCTTTTTTTATGTTTTAATAGAAGACTGAACCTAATTATTTTCTTTAAATAATTAAAATCATATTTTAAAACACGACAAAAATCATATTTTATTTAGAACAAATAAAAATAAATAATATATTTTTGTAGAATAATTCTAAATAATAATTTACATCTGATATTATGAAAACAAAACTACTTTTCGCTTCAATGTTCGCATTAGGGGTACAGCAGACTGTTCTTTCACAGGTTGATGCCAACGGATATACTACAGTAAATATGTCTATGGGTGCCAGTTACCAGAACCGTGTATTTTTCGATCTTAGTTCCAATACTATACAATCCCAGCCTGCCAATACCTGGGATATTGCGTTTTTCAGAAATTCGAGCATGAATTTCGGGACGAGAATCAATGATGCACAAAATATAGAAGTCTATCAGGCTTCCGCTAATCCGAACGATTGGAATTCCATTACCACAAACGTTGTTTCTTCATACGGATCACCATTATATAACCTTGACAATACCACATCTATCCAGGAAGGTGCTTTCGAACAGGGAACAGCTACTTACGGCTGGGGTGAATATAATCCGGGAAATCATCATATCGAAGGAAAAGTAATTTTTATCCTGAAGTATGTTTCGAGCAATACGTATTATAAATTTATGATTGACGACTATTTCGGAGGGTATACTTTTAAATATGCCAAATGGAATGCCGCCACTTCCTCGTGGGATACTACGGTTTCAAAAACCATTGCCAACGGAACCGATGATGCGTATTTTAATTATTTTTCTTTTGCAACCGGAGATAAGGTGACCAATCTGGAGCCTTCAAAGACTAATTGGGACTTTATGTTCACCAGGTACTGGACAGATTATCCATACACCGATCCAAATACAGGCCAGCCCGCTACCATGAAGTACAGGATGTCCGGTGTGATTCAGAATTCTAATATTAGCGTAGCGAAAGTACAGCCGGAAACACAGGCAACCACCACCACTATTCTTCCTTCATCTGCTGCATTTTCAAACAATATTACAGCAATCGGCCATTCGTGGAAACCAACGATGGGAGTGTACAGCGATGTCGTTTATTATATCAAACAGGGGTCTGAATATTACAGAATGTATTTCACGTCAAATGAAGGTTCGCAGACCGGAAATATGTATTTTAAGTATAAAAATATCACTTCTGTTTTAGGGACAACCGATATTGCCGGTAAAAAAGCTTCTTTCGGAATTTACCCCAACCCAACAACGACAGATAAGCAGGTAACTGTTTTATTTGATATTAAAGAAAAGCTCAGCAACAAAGGGAATGTGGAAGTGTATGATCTATCAGGCAAAAAAGTGTATTCTGCTGAACTGACCAACCGGGCAGGTTTTTACAAACAGGATATGAATCTTTCCCACCTCTCTTCAGGAAATTACCTTGTAAAAATAACATTCGGCGGACAAACGGAAACAAAAAAGCTGATCGTGAAATAGGCAATTGTGAATGGTCAATTGAGAATTTTTAAAATTAACGATTGATAATTCACTTTTCAAAAATAATACTTTCTATTTTTTCTATAATAAAAGGCTGCCCGCATAGTGGACAGCCTTTTAGATTTTCACGGAATTGATTCTTATTTTTTAAAGTGTTTTAAAACCTTTATACACTTCAGTAGAACTTTCCAGCATTTTAGATACGTCTTTTCTGAAATTGAGCAGATGATCCTGGCCGCTGTGACGGTTCAGATGGTCTTCGGTTTCCCATAATTCCACCATAAAGAATGTTCCTTTATTGTTTTTATCTTCTATGAGGTCATATTGAAGGCAGCCTTCTTCTTTTCGGGTTTCTCTTACCAGCGTTTGAAAAAGCTCAACAGCTTCCATTAAATAGTTTTCATTGAATTTAAAAACGGCAACAACATGTATGTTCATAGTATTTTTTTAATGATGTAAAAGTAAAATATTTTCAAATCAAAAATATTTTTTATTACCGTTATTTTTCAACACAGAAGCTTTCTATACTAAAAAACAGATTTATAAATCGTTATGGAACTCATAATGATTACGAGAAGCCCAATAACCACAAACATGCTTTTTACAGGAAGTTTCGCCGTAAGCATCGCAGAAAAAGGTGCGGTAAAGATCCCGCCGATCAAAAGTCCGAGAATGATATTCCAGTGCTGAATGCCCAATGTAAGCATAAATGTAATGGCTGCAGTAAGCGTTAAAATAAACTTGGCAACCGTAGAACTTCCCACTGCAAACCTTGGGGTAAAGGAATTTTTAATTAATGTTCCGGTCACCAAAGGTCCCCATCCTCCTCCGGCAAATGAATCGATAAATCCTCCGGCAAGGCCCAGTCTGATAAGATTGGTTTTCTTTTTCAGTTTTTTATCCTGCTTATTTTTAAAGGCATTGGATAAAATCTGAATTCCCAGGTACAGTGTATAAAAAGAGATAACCGTTTTGGTAATTTTTGAATAATACTCTCCCAGATATGTCAATGAAACGGCACCGATCACAGCACCGATCACAGCCGGAACCGCAAGCCTTTTCACCAGATTTTTACTCACATTTTTCAGCCTGATATGACTAATGCTTCCTGCCGCAGTGGTAAAACTTTCCGCAGAGTGAATGCTCGCACTTACCGCATGTGGCGGAATACCAAGAAACAGCAGTGTGGTAGTACAGATTACGCCATAACCCATTCCCATGGATCCTGCTACAATTTCAGCTAAGACTCCCACCAGCAGCATCCAGTAAAAAATATAGTTATCTTTAGCAAGGATCGTGAAAAGCTCATCCAGATATCCGAGTTCGAACATGGTAAAAACAGTAAGAGACAACACAGCGGCCGTTACAAAAAATACATTAAGCCTAAACTGAACTTTCCTGGAGATGATCATTGCTGTTTAATTTTATGTTGATAAAACAAGTATGTATTTACATTACAAGATCATGACAGCGCCAACTGTAGAATTGCTTGTTTCGTCGATCAGGATGGCATTTCCGGTATTTTGGCTTTCCTCAAAACTATCGAAGACAAGAGGCGAAGCCGTTTTCAATCGGACTTTTACCACTTCATTAAGCCTGATATTTTCCGTTACCGGTATCTTTTCTAACGTATTGACGTCAATTTTATACTCAATTTCTTTTACAAGGGTCTTCAGAAGTTTACTTTTATGTTGAATAAAATACTTACTCCCCTCTGTTAATTCCTTTTTATCCAACCAACATATGACGGCTTCAATTTCATTTTCCGTTTTTGGAAGGCTGTCCGGTTTAACGAGGAAGTCACCGCGGCTGATATCAATATCATCTTCAATGTGAATAACAGCAGGCTGTCCGGCAAAAACGGCATCAACTGGTTTTCCGCCGGTTTCAATTGCTGATATTTTTGACTTGATATTTTGCGGAAGTACCGTAACTTCATCACCCTTTTTATAGACTCCTGAAATTATTTCTCCCGCATAACCTCTATAATCATGAAGCGCATCGGTTTGTGGGCGGATCACATACTGAACCTGGAATCTTGGACTTTCAAATTCATCACTATTGCGTACCTGAACGGTTTCCAGAAACTCAAGCAGTGAAGAACCACCATACCAGCTCATATTTTCTGATTGAGTAACAATATTGTCGCCATAAAATGCTGAAATAGGAAAATAACTCACATTTTCAAGTCCTAATTTTGCAGCTACTTCTTCATACTGAATTTTAATATCATTAAAAATTTCCTGCGAATAGTCAACAAGATCCATTTTATTAATGGCTACCACTACATGTTTCATCTTCAGTAATGAAGCGATGATGGAATGTCTTTTGGTCTGCTCGATAACTCCCTGTCTTGCATCAATAAGAATAACGATCAGCTGTGAGTTTGAAGCTCCGGTAATCATATTTCTGGTGTACTGAATATGTCCGGGAGCATCGGCAATAATAAATTTTCTTTTGGGCGTCGAAAAATAGCGGTAAGCCACATCAATAGTGATTCCCTGCTCTCTTTCAGCCCGTAATCCGTCTGTCAAAATCGCAAGATCTATTCCGTTTTCATTCTTATTTTTCGATTGTTTTTCCAGTGCTTCCAGCTGGTCGACCAATATATTTTTACTGTCATAAAGAAGCCTTCCGATGAGGGTACTTTTACCGTCATCCACACTACCTGCAGTGATAAATCGTAATATGTCCATGTTTAGTTTATGATTGATGATTAATAAATGATGATTGATAAACTGACTGCATTTAATCTTCTGTCTAAAAATACCCTCCTTTTTTTCTGTCTTCCATAGCCGCTTCCGTCACTTTATCATCGATTCTGGTTTCACCGCGTTCTGAAATTCTGGAAGCAGTGATTTCGTTCACAACCTCATCAAGAGTTTCCGCATGGCTTTCTACGGCTGCCGTGCAGGTCATGTCTCCTACTGTTCTGTAACGGATTTTTTTATTGACAATCGTATCATTTTCATCAATCTGAATAAAATCGGAGACGGCAATCAGCTGTCCGTCATATTCAATTACGTCACGATTATGCGCAAAATAAATTGTTGGAAGCTTAATATTTTCTTTTTTGATATAATTCCAGACATCCAGTTCCGTCCAGTTGGAAATCGGGAAAACCCTCACATTCTCACCTTTACTGATTCTTCCGTTGTAAATATTCCAGAGTTCGGGACGCTGTAATTTTGGGTCCCATTGCCCGAATTCATCACGAACAGAGAAAAAACGTTCTTTCGCTCTTGCCTTTTCTTCGTCTCTTCTGGCTCCGCCGATACATGCATCAAACCCGAATTCTTCAATTGTATCTAGTAAAGTGTGGGTCTGGAGCCAGTTTCTTGAGGCAAATTTCCCTTTAGGTTCTGCTAATTTTTTAGCTTTAATCGTATCTTCTACGCTTCTCACGATCAGCTCAGCACCGATTGTTTCTGCAAGATAATCCCTGAACTGCAAAGCTTCCGGGAAATTGTGCCCTGTATCGATATGAATCAACGGAAAAGGGATTTTCATGGGTGCAAAAGCTTTTATTGCCAGATGTACCAATGTGATGGAATCTTTTCCGCCGCTGAAAAGCAAAGCCGGCTTTTCAAACTGTGCGGCAATTTCCCGCATGATATAAATACTTTCAGCCTCCAGCTGTTCCAGGTAGTCTAGTTTATATGTATTCATTTTGAAAGTAATATTTGAATTAATGCGAATGAAGACCGCATTCTTTTTGTGAATTTTCCCACCACCAGCGTCCTGCACGCGGACTCTCGCCTTCAATAACAGCTCTTGTGCATGGCTCACAGCCGACACTGATGAAACCTTTTTTATGCAAAGCCAATTCCTGCACCTTATTTTGCTGCAGATAAACCAAAACCTGCTGGTAATTCCAGTCGATTAACGGATTATACTTGTAAAGCCTCCGTTCTTCATCCCATTCGATAATAGGCATATTTTCCCGGTTTTCCGACTGTTCCGAACGCAGACCTGTGATCCAGATTTCTGCATTTTCAAGAGCACGATTTAAAGGTTTAACCTTTCTTATAAAACAACATTCTTTTCTGTTTTCTACAGAATGATAAAACGCATTGATCCCTTTTTCGTTCACATATTTTTCCACATCCGAAGACTCCGGGAAATAGACTTCCGTTTTGGTTGCGTAGCGGGCATTGTTTTGTGAAAGCAGTTCGTAGTGCTCGTAAAAAAGCCTGCCTGTATCTAATGTGAAAACCTTTATCGGCAGCTTATTTCTGAAAATGATGTCGGTAATGACCTGGTCTTCCTGGCCAAGTGATGTTGAAAAAACAGCTGTTTCCGGAAATCGTGAAGAAATAAATTTCAATCCCTCCTCCGCTGAAAGCTGTTTGAGTGTTTCTGCATCTTCTTTTGAAATCATAATTTATTCATTTGAAGTAATGCAAATATCCAATAAAATTATTATCCCACCAAAAAAGTAGACTAATAATTCAAAAAAAAGGACCGGGTTAGTCGACCAGATCCATTAAAGTTTTTCTTTCCAGAATGTTAAGCGAGGCATCCCTTACTTCAATCAGTACGTCGTGCAGCCCGCAATGATCTTCGGTACAGTCTTCACAATTTTCATAAAAGTTCAGGCTTACACAGGGAAGAAGCGCAATGGGTCCGTTTACGAGACGGATAATTTTGGCCAGCTTAACGTTTTCAGGATTTTCTTTAAAAAAATATCCTCCACCTTTACCTTTTTTACTATCGAGTATCCCCGCTTTTTTAAGTTCAAGCAGGATATTTTCCAAAAACTTCAAAGGGATCTTCTTATGATCGGCAATTTCGGAAATAAGAATAGGCCCGTCGTTTCTCTTTTCTACAAGATACGACAGCGCCTTAAACGCGTATTGAGATTTTTTAGACAGCATCACTACAAAAATAAGAAAATAGTTTTAAATGCATTAATAACCTGATAAGTTGAAAGATCCGGATATAAACCACATGTATTTTGCAGAACTAATTAATTTATTTGATTAGGCTAAATACTGCTGACATCCAGTTGTCACAAGGTCGGATTAATTTTGGCATATAATTAAATATTAAAAAATGAATTTATCATCAATCCGCATTATTACTGCAGACATAGAAAGGTTAATAAAATTTTACGAACACATCACAGGGTTTTCTCTGATACAATACACGCCGGATTTCGCTGAGCTCAGGACGGCAACAGCAACTTTAGCAATCGGAAGTACAAAAACACTACAGTTTTTTGGCGGTGATGACATAGCACAACCGGAACAAAACCGCAGCATTATCATTGAATTTATGGTAGATGATGTTGATCGAGATTATGAAAGGTTATCTGCTTATCTTCAGGGAAGCATCGTACAGAAACCAACAATAATGCCCTGGGGAAATAAATCACTTTTATTCCGTGATCCTGACGGAAATCTTGTTAATTTTTTCACCCCTGTCACACCAGAAGCGGCAGGAAGAACTGAGCGAAATTAATACTGCTCCATCAACCAATCAAAGTCCCGTGAAGAATATTTTCAGGGACTTTCACTTCTTACTTTATTCTATTAAGGTCAAAATAGCTACTTTTGCCATATGTTCAGCAAACAGGAAGCACAACAGCTAAAAAAAGAATTTTGGACGGCCTTCGGAAAATCTTTCCCGAGAAAATGGATTTTATACGATACCAAGATCAAGGATATGTCGTTCAAGTTTTATGCGGATAATAAAAAAGCGGAGGTTTCTCTGGATATCGAAATGAAAGATGAAGTTTTCAGAGATGCCTATTACAATAAAATCTGGTCGCTGGAAGATATTCTGAAAGATTTTATCGGCGATTTTCATAAAGAAGAATTTTACACGCTGGAAAATGGGAAAATCATCAGCAGAATCTGGATTGAAAAGCATGGCATTTCCATTTTCAATAAAAATACATGGCAGGAAACTTTTCAGTTTTTTGTTAACAAAATGGATGGTTTTGAAAGGTTCTATTATGAATATGAAGATTTTATAAAAGATGTTTAAATCATGAAAATCAGATATTGCTGGAGATGCAGAATGGATGTTCCTATGCTTGATAAAGAGGAAGGAGAAATTGCATCAAAGCTATTTGCCGAAGGATTTCAGGAAATAAAAAATTCACTGAAAGCCCCAATTAAACAGAATTTTAAGAAACTGCTGGACTATTATAATGGTCTAACTGGTTTTGAAGAAACAAATCCCAATGCTATCATGCATCATTTTGTAGAAATGTATGGCCCTGATTGTGAAAATTGCGGAAAACCGTATAGAACAGAAACAGCTGCGTTTTGCCCTAAATGTGGTAATAAAAGAAAATTGTAACAGAAAATATTATATACAGTATTAATTGCCAAATGGCAAATGCTAGAATAATTTCTTTCCTTACCTTGCATTCATGAAAGAACTATTTGATTTTATCCTGAGATTCGGGAATCTCAACCAGCAGCAGATGGATTTTATCTCAGGTAAAGCCATAGAACTAATTCTTCCGAAAGAAGAATATTTTTCTGAAGCCGGTAAAGTGGCCAAACAGGTGGGATTTGTTGTTGACGGAATCCTGCGCGTATGTTACTACAACAATAAAAGCGAGGAGATCACCAAATATTTCATTGAAGAAAATAATCTGGTCGTAGATCTTGAGAGCTTTGATAACCAGATTTGTTCCAGTGCTTATGTTCAGGCAGTAACAGACTGTAAGCTTGTTGTTTTTGAAAGAAAAGACTGGATGGAACTCCTGCAGACCATCGTAGTTTTTGATGCCATCGTTCATAAAATCATTTCCAGAGCTTTGATGCAGAAGGTGGAAAGAAGAAGCCCACTCGTGACAGAAGATGCGACCACCCGTTACCTGAAGTTTCTGGAAATCTATCCTACGGCAGTCAACAGAATTCCGCTTTCTTACGTGGCTTCTTATCTTGGGGTGACCCAGTCTTCTCTAAGCAGGATCAGGAAGAATATCACTTTGTAAATTTGTAATCTGGCAAATTAATTATTAAGGTGTTTAAAGAGTTTTTCTTAAACCACCCGTCAAAAATTCAAAGAATTTTTGACATCCTTCTAAGTGAGGGTATGTATGCGCTTAAAACACCAAGTGTTCTTTAAGTTTTATCATTTTTTCTCTTTTTGCCAAATGGCAAATGTCATCCTGTTTTATTATCGGAATTTTACATCAGTTAAAATAAAAAAAAATGAAAACAGTATTAATTACAGGCGCCAACAGAAGCATTGGTCTTGAAACCGCAAAACAACTTTCAGAAAAAGGATTATTTGTTTATTTAGGAAGCAGAAATCTGGCAAAAGGAGAAGAAACTGTAAAAGAATTGACAGAAAAGGGATTTCAGAATGTTAAAGCAATTGAAATCGACGTTACCAATCCTGAATCAATAGCCAAAGCAAAAAGTATTGTTGAAAACGAACAGGGAAAACTGGATATTTTGATCAATAATGCAGGAATTTTAGGTGTAAATCCTCAAACTGCTGCGGAAACTTCCGTAAACGATATCCGGGAAGTTTTTGACACCAATTTCTTTGGAGTAATCAATGTTACCCAGGCATTTTTAGATTTGCTTAAAAAATCAGACAGCCCAAGAATCAGCAATATTACTTCCGGATTAGGTTCTCTCACTTTGCATACCGACCCGGAATGGAAATATTATCACGTAAAAACAGCAGCTTACGGCCCTTCAAAGTCAGCATTGAATGCGTATACCATTACGCTTGCGTACGAACTGAGAGAACTGCCGTTTAAAGTTAATGTCATTGATCCCGGTTATACGGCAACTGATTTCAATGGCCACAGCGGACCAGGGTCCGTAGAAAGTGCAGCATCATTCATCATAAAAAATACTTTAACGGATGAAAACGGACCGACCGGACAGTATTTCAGCAATGATATTGAGGATGAAACCGGAATCAGTCCGTGGTAGATTTTCAATAATAATTAAAAGAGAGACTTAAAGCCTAAATTACATTATGGATGGAAGCTGGGAGATGGAAGCCGGATTGTTTACCTTCGCTTTAACCTCATTCTTTCAATTCCAAACTGTATCACTATTATAATAAAATGCGGATTATCGAATCATTCACGATTTGGATACATCATTCGTGGATCAGGCTACTTTTAAAAACCATCTTCTTATCACCTTTGTACCATCATTTAAAACAATAAAAATATTAAAAAATGGAAACAAAAAAAGTATGGTTCGTGACAGGAGCATCTAAAGGTCTTGGATTTGAACTGGTGAAAAAATTATTATCAGATGGATTTAAAGTGGCTGCAACAAGCCGCACGGTAGAATCTTTAACAGATGCATTCGGAGAAGTTTCCGAAAATTTCCTCCCGTTGAGTATGAATATTACGGACAATAATGATGTAAAATCTGCTCTGGATAAAACGGTAGGACATTTTGGAAATGTTGATGTGATTGTTAACAATGCAGGATACGGACAATTGGGAACGCTGGAAGAATTGAGCGATGCCGAAGCAAGGGCTAATTTCGATGTTAACGTATTCGGAACTTTGAATGTGATCAGGAATGCAATGCCTTATCTCAGAGCGCAGAAATCAGGAAATATTTTCAATATTTCATCTGTTGGAGGATATTACGGAGGTTTTCCGGGATGGGGAGTTTACTGTTCCACAAAATTTGCGGTAGCGGGATTTACGGAGGCCCTGGCCGAAGAAGCGAGAGATTTCGGAATTCATGCAACGGTTGTTTATCCTGCTTATTTCCGTACGGATTTCCTTACAAAAGATTCGGTAAAAACGCCTGAAAATTCAATTGAAGCCTATGAAGCCGCAAGAAATTCAGAGAAAGCACATTTGGATGAGATTAACGGTAATCAGCCGAATGATCCTGAAAAAGCAGCTGATGTTTTAATACAAATCAGTAAAGAGGAAAATCCGCCGGTACATTTGCTGTTGGGAGTAGGAGCTCCGGAATTCCTGAACAATAAGATTGAAGCGATTACAAAAGATGCGAAAAACTGGGAAGATTTAACTTTATCTACCGGAATCTAAAACCAGAATCCACAATTTAAACAAAAGCTTTATACTGAAAAGTATAAGGCTTTTTTATTCTGTTAAAACAGAGAAAGCTGGATTGGTTTCGGAGGTGATGGCTTCTGAGCATCACCAAAAACTGTTTTCCCGCCAAACCGCCATGAATTCTGTCTTTCTTCTTCAATCACTTCCTGAATATCAAAATCAGGGGTAAAATCCTGTTCGGTTTTTACAACAATATCGTGAAGTTTATTTAAAGTTTTCAATTTATCCGAATTTCCAAGCTTTGATTTTTCAATGCCTTTTCTGATGATACTTATGCTTTCATCATATACTTTAGTGGGAACAGGAAAAGGATGACCATCTTTTCCGCCGTGGGCAAATGAAAATCTTGCCGGATCATTAAACCTTGATGGCGCCCCGTGAATTACTTCACTTACCAACGCCAGCGACTGCATGGTTCTGGGCCCCACCCCTTCCAGCATCAGCAGGTCTTCAAAATTCTGAGGCTGCTGTTCGCGGGTCACATACAACAGTGCTCCGAGACGTTTCAAGTCAACATCGGAAGCCTGTACATCATGATGTGCAGGAAGAATTAACCTTGCAAAATCGCTCATGATTTCTGCGGAATCGGTATGGGAAATTTCCAGAATCCCTTTCCTGTTTTGGGAAGCATCCGAATCGGTAAGATTTAAAATTTTACCTCTTGAAATTCCGTTGATTCCCGTGTGAGGTTCTTCTACAAATGACTTAATATTTTCAGAATGCCAGTGATATCTTCTTGCCGTACTGTCGGATTCATGCATTCCCTGCTGAACGACACTCCAGTTTCCGTTATCTGCCAGGATAAAATTATGCAGGTATAACTGATAACCATCCTGAATGGCCGTATTATCTACTTTTGCCGAAAGCTTACTCGCTCTTACCAGTTCGTTTCCGTTCAAACCTGTTTTGTCAGCGATTTGAATCAGTTCCGAAGGAGTTTCTCGTGAAAACTTTCCTTTTCCGCCGCAGATATACAATCCGAGAGTCTGGGAATTTGGGTTGATGGAACGTTTCAGCGCTCCCATAACGGAAGTGGTAATCCCTGAAGAATGCCAGTCCATGCCCATCACAGCACCAAAACTCTGAAACCAGAATGGATCTGCGAGTCGTCTCAATACCTCATCTTTTCCATAATCTGCGAGAATGACCTCAATAATGGATAGGCCGAGAACAGACATACGTTCATACAACCACGGCGGTACTTTGCCATAGTGAAGCGGTAAATCTGCTGTTCCGGAACGTTTCATGATGTAAAGGTAGGACTATTAGAATTAAATTTTAATGATTGAGGTCAGTATTTTAAGCACAAATATTTTTCACTAATATTCACTAATTAAATTTATAAATTTTGGCTAAAGCCAATTGAATTGCTATTTGATTAAACGGGCTAAAGCCCGTTCCTACTGATAGAGGTTTGTGTTATCCGTGAAAAATATTCGTGACATTCGTGTTTAATTAAAAAAGCCCTGCAGAAGTCCACAAGGCAATTATTAAAAAATAATTTTTAATTATTTCAATGCAGCTAAAGCGGCTTCATAATTTGGTTCGTCGGCGATTTCCGAAACCTGTTCAGTGTACACTACTTTATTGTCGGCATCAGTAACGATTACAGCACGGCTCAGAAGTCCTTTCATTGGAGAATCCGTGATAGTTACTTCATAATCGTCCCCAAAGCTGCTTCTGAAGTCTGAAAGGGTTTCAACATTATTCAGGCCTTCCGCGGCACAGAATCTTCCCAAAGCAAAAGGTAAATCTTTAGAAACATTAATAACAACAGTATCTTCCAGTGCAGAAGCCTCTTCATTGAATTTTCTTGCAGATGATGCACACGTAGGCGTATCAATACTCGGGAAGATATTGAATACTTTTTTCTTTCCGTCGAAGTTTTCAAGTGTTTTCACCTGCAAACCTGAATCTACCAATGCAAAATCCCTGATGGTGGAGCCTACTTCCTGTAATTTCCCGATCGTGTGCACTTCATTTCCTTTTAAAGTAATTGTTGTTGACATAATTCTTTTTTTAGTTCTTCAAATTTAATTAAAAAACAGTGCTTTTTATCCGGTTTGAGGTTAAATTAATCTTAAAGTGGAAAATATTGGCTTATAATCATCTAAAAAATTAATTTTTACCTAAATTTGTGAGTCTTAAAAAATCAAATAATAAATAACAGTATAATGTCAGACAAATCAAAAATCTATTACACCCTTACAGATGAGGCTCCGATGTTGGCTACACACTCATTTTTACCGATTGTAAAAGCTTTCACAAAATCAGCAAACATTGAGATTGCAGTACCGGATATTTCTTTGGCAGGAAGAATTTTAGCTAACTTTCCTGAATTTCTGAAAGACGATCAGAAAATCGGTGATGCTTTGGCTGAACTGGGTCAATTGGCTACACAACCTGACGCTAATATTATCAAATTACCTAATATATCTGCTTCGGCACCTCAGCTTGATGCAGCAATCGCTGAACTGCAGGCTAAAGGTTTTGCCGTTCCTGACTATCCGGCGGAACCAAAAAACGATGAAGAAAAAGCCATTAAAGCGAAGTATGCAAAAGTTCTCGGAAGTGCTGTAAATCCTGTGCTAAGGGAAGGAAATTCTGACAGACGTGCTCCTAAAGCTGTTAAAAACTATGCCAAGGCAAATCCTCACAGAATGGGCGACTGGGCTTCTGACAGCAAAACAGATGTTGCTCACATGGAAAGCGGAGATTTCTATGGGACGGAAACTTCAACTACACTTGAAAATGCTACAAAATACAGAATCGTATTTAAAGGAAATGACGGTTCTGAAACTCAGCTAAAAGATTTCGCCAATCTTCAGGCTGGAGAAGTTATTGATTCATCCGTAATGAACCTTAAAGCCCTGAAAGCATTTGTTCAGCAGGCAATTGAAGAGGCTAAAAACAGAAATGTACTTCTTTCCGCACACCTTAAGGCTACGATGATGAAAATCTCCGATCCAATCATTTTCGGAGCTATTGTGGAAACTTTCTTTAAGGATGTATTCACTAAATATGCTGAGACTTTCAAATCTTTAGATATTAATCCTAACAATGGCCTTGCAGATCTTTTTGATAAAATCAAAGGAAACGAGCAGGAAGCTGAAATCAAGGCTGATATTGAAGCGGCTTTGGCGAACGGACCAAGAGTGGCGATGGTAAATTCAGATAAAGGAATTACCAACTTCCACGTTCCTTCCGACATCATCGTAGATGCTTCTATGGCCGCTTTGGTAAGAGGCGGAGGAAAAATGTGGAACAAAGACGGAAAAGAAGAAGATACGGTTTGTATCATTCCGGATCGTTCGTATGCCGGTTTCTATCAGTCTGTTATTGATGATATGAAAGCGCACGGAAAATTAGATCCAACGACAATGGGCTCTGTTCCGAATGTTGGTCTGATGGCTCAGAAAGCGGAAGAATATGGTTCTCACGATAAAACATTCCAGGCTTCTGCGGAAGGAACAATTGAAGTTCAGGACGAAAACGGAAACGTTCTTCTGTCTCAAAAAGTGGAAGAAGGTGATATTTTCAGAATGTGCCAGACAAAAGATGCACCTATTCAGGATTGGGTAAAATTAGCCGTAAACAGATCAAGATTATCTGATACGCCTGCTATTTTCTGGCTGGATAAAGGAAGAGCACACGACAGGGAAATCATCAAAAAAGTTGAAAAATATCTTAAAGATTATGACACCACCGGTCTTGACATCAGAATTATGGATGTAAAAGATGCGATGACTGAAACTTTAAAGAGAGCAAGAGAAGGAAAAGATACAATTTCCGTTTCAGGAAATGTATTGAGAGATTATCTTACTGACCTCTTCCCTATTCTTGAGCTGGGAACTTCTGCAAAAATGCTTTCTATCGTTCCGTTGATGAACGGTGGCGGTCTTTTTGAAACAGGAGCCGGAGGTTCTGCCCCGAAACACGTTGAACAGTTCGTAGAAGAAGGCTATTTAAGATGGGATTCTTTAGGTGAATTCTTAGCATTACAGGCTTCTTTAGAGCATTTGGCACAAACTCAGGGGAATACGAAATCCCAGGTGTTGGCGGATGCTTTGGATGAAGCAAATGCTAAATTCTTGGCAACCGATAAATCTCCTGCAAGAAAAGTAGGACAGATCGACAACAGAGGTTCTCACTTCTATCTTGCCATGTATTGGGCTGAAGCATTAGCGAACCAGACTGCCGATACAGAACTTTCTGCTGAGTTTGCTCCGGTTGCACAGGCTATGAAAGAGAACGAAGAAGTAATCAACGCTGAGCTGATTGGTGCTCAGGGTAAACCTCAGGATATCGGAGGATACTACAAAACGGATACCTACAAAACATATACTGCAATGAGGCCAAGCACGGTTTTAAATGAAATCATTGACGGAATTTAATTTGTCAAAAATGATATAAATGAAAGCTCCTTTTTTAAGGGAGCTTTTTTCTTCACTTCATTTTGTTTCGATTTGAGTATCACGAAGAAGAAGAATTTAAATTTTATTCTCCACAATCACTTTTCGGTGCTCCCTACCCCAATTAATCATTTCACTGATAATATTTCCAAAGGTTCTGCAATATTCGGTAGGTTCATATTCAATTAAAACAGGAGTTTCAGGATAAACGGTTCGATTTACCAGTTTATTCATTTCCATATCTTTCAGTTCTTTTGAAAGCATTCTTGTTGTAATTCCCGGAATGCTTCTTTCAATTTCACGAAAACGCCTGTTACCATTACAAAGTGAATTTATGACAGGAATTCTCCATTTTCCTCCAATAAAATACAGCGTGTCCTGCAGTGCTCTCAATTCTTCGGTCTGATCTCTTTCCATGCTTACAAAGTTAAATGATATAATTGATGATACTGATATACTCCGTGATACTGATTACAAAAGTATATCAATTTCAAATAACTTTGTCAAAAATTTTAAAAATGAATAGATTTAGCAACAAATTGGCTATCGTTACAGGCGGAAACAGCGGAATAGGATATGCAACTGCAAAAGAACTTATAGCAGAAGGCGCAAAAGTAATTATAACGGGCAGAAGAAGAGATGCTGTTGAAAAAGCAGCGAAAGAACTAAACGCCATACCATTAGTAGCAGACCAGGGAAAATTAGAAGATATTGAAGTTTTGAAAAAGGCAGTGGAGAGTAATTATGGAAAAGTGGATATTCTTTTCATCAATGCTGGAATTACAGGAATATTAAACTCTATTGAAAATACGGATGTTGAAAATTTTGACAATGTGATGGATATTAATTTCAGGGGAGCATATTTTACTTTAAGCAAGTTTATTCCATTGCTGAATGAAGGAGCTTCGGTTGTATTTCTTTCATCAAATGTTGCTGCAACTTACAAACCTAACAGTTCAGTCTATCAGGCAAGCAAAGCAGCCCTAAATTCTATTGCTAAAACAGCTGCAGCAGAATTGGCATCACGGGAAATACGGGTGAACATGGTAAGTCCGGGACCGACTAAAACAGAGATCATGACCAAAGCCGGGCTCGACCAAAAAACCCTTGAAGGTCTTGACGAATGGTTAATAAATTCAATCCCTCTGAAAAAAATGGGAACAGTCGAGGACGTTGCCAAAGCTGTAGCTTATTTATCAGATAGTACGGTTGCAAGCTTCATGACAGGTACAGAGATCATTATCGATGGTGGAATGATTTTATAACAATATTTTATTTTACGATCAAATTATTTAAGCAATAAATCCTCCCGGTAATGAGAGGATTTATTGTTGATGTCGTAGAAAATTAAAAAGATACCCTACGCATGTGCCTTTCTCATTTTAATCATGCTTAAAATAAACAGCCCTAAGATTCCCAACACGAAATATCCTTCTGCAACCTCAAGCTGAATCTGAGGTTTTATCACTGCAACAATTCCGTAGCTGATGGCCGAGGTGATGATAAAAGCAACACCACCGGTAAGACCGCCTGCAATACCCGCAGAATTTGGAAATCTTCCGATACAGTAAGAGAAATAATTGTTAAAGATAAATCCTGCCGTAACATGTATCAAAAATGCAAAGGCAACCAGACTGTAAATATTGTTGGAAAAATACGAGGCAATAAACATCAGAACGATTAATAGCAGCTGAATAAAATTGGCATTCCGTATTTTCGGCAAAAATGCTTTATTAATGAGTGCTTTTCCTAAAAATCCTCCTGCCATCCAGGCAAATCCCAGAATCAGCGAAACGTAACCTGCAACGACTTCGGAGTAGCCCATTTTATGCTCAATAATGAAAGACCCGCAGAGATTAAAGAACATAATCATGGAATAACTCAGCCCGCACATAATCATTCCGTAAAAGAAATCTTTAGCTTTGAACATCGTATTGTATTCTTTAATAAGAAATTCCAGATGGAAAGGATTTCTTTTCTTCAGTGTTTCGCCTGAAAAAATAAATTCCAGAATTAAAACCAACAAGCTGTAACCTGCCAATACATAAAAGTTGGACTGCCATCCGAAATTTTTCTGTAAATATCCTCCGATAAAAGGCGCAATAATAGGACCTACCGACCAGACAATTGTCATGATGCTCAGGTAATGTTTCCGCTGCTCTCCTTCATAAACATCTACAAAAAATGCCCTTTTAGCCACTACGGCAAACCCCGAAAGTATTCCCTGCAAAACACGCATGGCGTAGATCACAAAAATATTGTGAGTGGTTGCTGTAATTAAAAAAGATGCGACAAACAGACCAAGCGAAAGCATCGTGATTCTATACCTACCGAATGAATCTACAATACTTCCTGCAAAAAACTGTGTCAGACCGTAACTGATTAAAAATATGGAAAGCGTCAGTTGAATATTGCTTTCAGGCTGCTGAAGCTCTGTTGCCATGCTGGGCATGGACGGCAGATAAATGTCTGTTGCAAGACCCGACATCGGAATGACAGCAAATGCCAGGATCGTTGCAATAAACTTATTTTTTTCTTTAAGTGTAATCATTTTTATAAACTAGTAAAATCCAGATTATGTTTTATATTGAAATCTGAAAGGAAAATATTTTAGTTATTGACCAGTTTGAGGGCACCTTCGCTGTATCGTGCACCAACGTTTGGATATTTTTTTAAAATCAAATCAACTGTTTCCAGATCAGCAGTAGAAAGTTCAATATTTGATGCTTCGATATTCTCTTCTAAGTATGGGATGCGCTTTGTTCCCGGTATAGGAATAATATCCTCTCCCTGATTCAGCACCCAGGCTAAAGCCAGCTGCGTTCCTTTAACGCCTTTGGATTGGGCAAATTCATTGATTTCTTTCGCAAGATTTTTATTATTTTCAAGAAACTCTTCCTGATATCGAGGCAGGGATTTCCTGAAATCATCATCCTGAAAGTTCTGCGCTTCATTAATATTTGAAAATAGTCCTCTTGCCAGCGGAGAATATGGCACCAAAGTAATTCCCAGTTCCCTGATTGTGGGAAGAATTTCTTTTTCAACATCTCTTGTCAGTAAAGAATATTCTGACTGTAATGCAGTAATCGGGTGAATTTTATGTGCTTTTTTAATGGATTCCGCAGAAGCTTCCGACAATCCTAAATAGCGTACTTTCCCTGCTTTTACAAGATCCGCCATTGCGCCTACCGTTTCTTCAACAGGAATATTCGGGTCTATTCTGTGCGCATAATATAAGTCGATCTCATCAATTTTCAACCGTTGAAGACTCAGATCTACAGCTTTTTTAATCCAGTCCGGTGAACCGTCAAAATACGTTCCGGGAACTCCACTGTGACCGGCTTTTCCGTCTTTAAAGCGAAATCCGAATTTGGTAGCAATAAAAATTTTATCGCGGTTCGGCACCAATACTTTCGAAATCAGTTTCTCGTTTTCACCATTGGCGTACATATCTGCAGTATCCCAGAAGTTTATTCCCGAATCCAACGCCTTATGCAGTGTATTGATGCTCTGTTGTTCGTCAGTTGGTCCATATGCTGTGCTCATTCCCATACATCCTAATCCAATAGCAGACAATCGTTCTCCTGTTTTTCCTAATGTTCTAAATTTCATGATAGCTTGTGATTTAAAATTTACAGTACAAAATTATAGCAGCCGGACTTTTTATTCCATATACAATTCAAACTAAGAATTATAAAATTCAAACAACTGCAATTCTCACTGCATTCGGTGACATTCCGGTCTGTTTTTTAAAGTAATTGGTAAAATAAGCAGGCTCTTCAAAACCCAAACCATATGCAATTTCTGAAATATTCCAGTCCGTATGCTTTAGCAATGCATTGGCTTCCTGAATGATTCTCGCCGCAATCTGCTGACTTGTGGTTTTTCCCGTGATTTCTTTTACGGAACGGTTTAAAGAATTAACATGAATGGATAAGCTTTCGGCATAATCAACCGGACTTTTTAATTTAAGAAACCTTTCAGGGCTGTCAATAGGAAACTGTCTTTCCAGCAGCTCCATGAATAAAGAAGCTACCCTCTGTGAAGCGTTCTGATAAGGTTCGAAATTTTCTGCGGGATGTATTTTCATGGTTTCATGAATCAGAAGATGAAGATAGGCCCGGAGCATATCATATTTATGCAGATAATCCGATTGAATTTCCGTCATCATCCTGATAAAAATATCTGCAACGGTCTTCTGTTGTTCCTCATTAATAAAGAAAACCGGAGTTCCGCCTATTTTGAAAAGCTGTGAATCCTGAAGATTTCCCAATCGGTTCCCGTCATGCACAAAATGATCGGTAAAAAGACAGAAATATCCCTTCTGGTTATTATCTTCTGCTTCCCAGGAATACGGAATTAAAGGATTAGAAAATAATATAGCAGGACGATCTACGTAAATCCATTTATCGGCATAATGTAATTTGCCTTTCCCTATGATTAATGAAATTTTATAATAATCCCTTCTGCTGTACGGGGTTATTAAAGAACAGTTCTCGCGTGAAAATACATTGAAATGACCTACTCCCGGTGTTTTAATACACTGCAGTCCTACACGTTTGTAAAAACCTTTTATTGTTTCGTTAAATTCCATTTGTCAAAATTATAAAATTCAAACAATACTGTAATATTAAAATCGGAAGAATAGATAAAATAAAATGACCGATACTGCTACCGGCCATTGAAAAAATTGAATGTATAGTTGGATGATGATAATTTTTCTTAGATATTATATATCATTTTTAATTTGTAATTTTAAATGAAGAAATTCTCACATCATTCATTAACACCGAAAATCCCAATATTATGGAAAATATAAAATTTGAAGTATCTCCGTATCAGGATGAGTTGCAGATGATAATAGAAGGAAAAAAGTCCGGCTATATGTCTATCGAGGTTGATGGCAGACTGCTGATCGTTTACTACACTAAGCTTAATGAAGATCTTGAAGGCCAGGGCTATGCCAAAATGCTGCTGGATGAACTGGTGAGGTATGCAGAAGACAAAGATCTTCTTATAGATCCGGAATGCGATTTCGTACGGCAGCAGTTTGAAAATCATCCTGCACGATACAAAAATATCTGGCATGCCTAATTATTCGGTTTCCCACCATTTCTCAAAATGATGCTCTGTCACGTTAAGATCTACGGGCTGCCCGATCATGGGCGTTAAAACTGAAAGATTTTTATTTTCGGCAAGACTGGTCACTTTTTTCAGAGGTTCATTCCACGCGTGTAGCGCAAGGGCAAACTTTGAAGAGTGCACCGGAATAATATTTCTGGCCTGCACATCTATACTTGCCTGAATCACGTCTTCCGGCAATGCGTGGATGTATTTCCAGGCTTCATTATACTGTCCGTTTTCAATAATAGCATAATCAAACGGACCGTAGTTCTCCCCGATCTCTTTAAAATGCGTGTCATAGCCGCTGTCGCCGCCGAGAAATAACTTTTTGGTAGGTGTATTCAGAACGTAGGATGTCCATAAAGTAGCATTTCTTCTCATTTTTCGCCCCGAAAAATGTCTTGCAGGAGTAAATATAATTTTAATAGTATTCTTCAGATCAACTTCAGTTCCCCACTCTTCCTCAATCAACTGTTCCGGGTTGTAGCCCCATCGTTCCAGATGCGCGCCTACTCCCAAAGGCAGAATAACCTTTTCCACCCTGTTTTTAATCGCTTTTATCGTAGGATAATCCAGATGATCGTAATGATCATGCGTGATGACAAGATAATCAATGGAAGGAATATCTTCAGGTTTAAAAATATCTGCTCCCGAAAATGCTTTATTAAAAAACTTAAAAGGCGAACCGTATGAGCTCAGCACAGGATCAATCAGGAAAGAAATGTCATCTGTCTGAATATAATACGATGAATGACCGAGCCAGACAAAAACATCCTGATCTTTAGGAAGATTTTTAAGGTTGGTATGTACCGATGGAATTTCAGATAAAGGTTTAAGATGGGGATTCTTTTTATTAAACAGAAAATTAAACATTACTTTAGGCATAGAATATCCTTCTGCCAATGCAGGCGTATGAGAAATATTCTGGAATTGTTGATTTTTATAATATCGGGAATGCTGCATTCTAAGCAGCCGTTCTCCTTTTGCTTCCGAACCGAAGACCTCCTGTGCGGTAATGATAAAATACAACAGGACAAGTAAAACAGCCAGACTAATAAGTATGTAGATCATTTTAGATACATGTTATGGGTTACATTATTCTATATGACGGTTGATGAATAGAAAACCTTTAATTTTACATGAAAATATTACGCCTTTTTTCGCAACGTAATGACTAAAATTTTAATTTTGAAATAAAAAAAGTGCAGAAAAATTATTTCTTTCTTCTTTTTCTTCTGTTAATCACGGCCTGCGGCTCGGTGCGGAAACATAACGAACGGCAGAAAATCTGTATTCCGCCGGAAAAACTGAAGCAAGATGTGGATTTTGCTTATTCAAAGATTAAAGAGATGCACCCTCATCTTTTCTGGTATATTTCAAAGCAGGAGCTTGACCGTAAATTTGACAGTATCAAAAATACCATTGATAAGCCCCTTACACCGCTTCAGTTTTATTTTAAGCTGCAGCCGGTGGTTTCAGATATCCGAGAAGGTCATCTTTCACTTAGAATTCCTTCCAAAAGGATTACCAAAAAAGAAATCAAATCCCTGGAGAATAAAAAGGGAATGTTCAGCCGCTTTGATTATTACATTCAGGATGACCGTCTTTTTATCATCGGCAATAAAGATTCTATTGAAAACATTAAGCCCGGAACAGAGATCTTATCCATTGATCATACCCCTGTTTCTTATTATATCGAGAGATACAGGAAGCTCATCAGTACCGACGGATTCAATACCACTTTTAAGCCGTATTTCCTGAAAGACCTTTTCTTCAGTTATTATGTAGCGGAAAAAGGCTTCCAAAATCAGGCGAGTATTGAAACGGTGTATCGGGGAAAGAAAAAAACATACCAGCTGACCCGCGAGTCGAAATCGGAAAATGATCTTAAAAAAGAAAAAGAAAACAAGAAAAGAACGGACGAGAAAAAAATCAATGACTATGTCGCTTTAAGCGATTCTTATAATAGAAATTTCAAATTTCTCGATAAGGACAGTACGATTGCTTACATTAAGGTAAAAAGTTTTTCGGGAGTGTATTCGGGAAAATTTTATAAAAATGCTTTTGAAAAAATAAAAGAAGCCCGTTCACCGTATTTAATTATCGACGTAAGAAACAATTACGGAGGCTCGCTGGAAGAAATTCACAAGCTCTATTCTTACCTTTCTCCCGAACCGTATATTCTGATTAAACCTTCGCAGGTAAATTCTGCAACAACTCCTCTAAAGACCAATTATTTCCGAAAGAGCAATGCCTTGCAGTATACCTTTAAAACCCTCGCGTATCCGGCTTTTTTCTTTGCACAGACCTTCAGCACTTACAAAAAGGACGGAAAGTTTTATTATAAAATAAAAGCGGACAAACTATCAAAACCCGACAAAAATGCCTTCACCGGTAAAATTTTTGTGCTGATCAACGGATCCAGTTTTTCGGCATCATCGATTCTTACTTCAAAGCTTAAAAATGATAAAAGAGCCATTCTGGTAGGAGAAGAAACAGGTGGCGCCAATGACGGAACGGTGGCCGGATTTTATTCCTACCAAACGCTGCCCAACTCCAGGATAGATCTTCCGATCGGGCTCGTTTTTGTACAGCCCGATATTACGCCTACGAATACCAAAAAAGGCGTCGTTCCTGATATTCCCATTAAAGAAACAATGGACGATATGATCCATAAGAAAGATCCTCAGCTCAACTGGATTCTCAATGAAATTAAAAAAGAAAAAACACCAAATTAACCATGTTTAAAAACATATTGAACGTAATTAAAATCCTGGCAGTTATACTCATCTTATGGTTTCTGGGGCATTCTGCGTTCATCCTGTATGATGGTCTTTCCGACAATGGAAAAAATGCAGATCTTGCCGTGATACTCGGAAATAAAGTTAATGAAGACGGAACCTTATCGAAACGTCTGGAAATGCGGCTGAAAACCGGTGTGCAATTGTTTAAGACCGGGCGTGTCAAAAGAATCCTGGTAAGTGGAGGATTGGAAAAGGAAGGCTTTTATGAAGGCGATAAAATGAAAGAATTTCTTATAGCTCATGCCGTCCCCGATTCGCTGATCATCGTCGATAATTTCGGAAACAATACAAGAGCCAGTATAGAGAATACGTTAGCTCTGAGAAAACAGATACCTTTCAACAGTATTATCGTTATTTCTCAGTACTTTCATGTTACCAGAACCAAAAAATTATTCCGGGATAAAGGGTTTGAAAATGTGAGCAGTGCCAGTCCGGATTATTTCGAATGGAGAGATCTGTACGCTTTGGTAAGAGAATTTCCGGCATATTATATCCAGTAAAGGTTTCGGCGGGCTTTCAGCCCGCCGAAACCTTTATCTAAGTTCATTAACGAGAATCTCAATCTGCCTGATAAACTTCCCGTAAAAACGGTTAAACCACCATTTTCCGATTACAAACAACAAAGGCATAACAATCAGGAGACTGCCTATAAGAATACTCGCGATTTTCAGATGTGACAGAGGTACCGGACGTGGAATAAACTCAAGGACGATAATAATCTCACACACCAAAAACGGGACAAAACAAAGGTAAAAAGAAAGATAATATTGCTTATTGAGCTGAAACTGGTGAAGCAGATCTTTCAGGCTGTCATAAGTCTTCATCATTGGGCTGCTCATATTTTTATACAGTTTAAAAAACTGACTGAAAAAAAAGAAAGTCACAAAAACCATGGAAGCAATAAGGATGGTCATATAAAATTTAAACTTAAAAGGTCCCTGAGATAAAGCAATTATGGCAAACGCAAAAACAAAAATTCCTATCGTAGACCAGAATTCCATACGCATATTGCTGCGGATTTTTTCAAGCGGAAGGTTGATTTTATTTTTCTGCTCCATACTTATTTCCGGAGTTTCTTCAAAAGAATCATCCTGATTCCAGGTGTTTTTTAATTCATCTATATTCATGACAGTTGATTTTAATATGGTGTTTGATTTGAGTTTAAAATATCTTTAAGTTTATTTTTCGCACGGTTCATCTTTACCCGTACATTTCCTTCAGAAATTCCCATCTGTTCTGCAATCTCTCTGCCGGAGAAATCTTCAAGATAATAGAAAATAAAAGCTTTGTCAATAGGATTCAGCTGGTTGATGGCTTTGTACATTTCATTCAGCTTTTCTTCTTTATCATTACTAAATTCTTCATGGGCAATCTTGTATTCGGTGTAAGAGCCGTTACTGATGAAGCTTCTCTTTTTCTCATTTTTAAGAAAGATAATGGCTGTATTTAAGGCAATACGGTACAGCCAGGTAGAAAATTCACTCTGACCTTTGAAACCGGGATATGCCTTCCAGACCTGATAGGTAATTTCCTGGAAAAGATCGTCACGGTCGTCTTTATCGTCCATGTACATTTTAGAAATCTTGAAAATGATTCCTTTATGCTTTTCAATTTTATCTAAAAAATCCTGTTCTGTTGAGACCATAATTTCTAACGCTCTGTGAGGTTAGTAACAACCCTTTAAAAATGTTACAGCGAATGTCAGCTTTTTTTTAATAATAAATTTAGTTTTTACAACAATATACTTGTCAAGCTGGTCAACAAGCTTTCGGTACATCTTCTTTGCTACACTGCAAAACCCCTGAACTGGCGGACAATTAACGGATAGTATAACAAGAACAATATAGATCAAAATGGTATCTATGGCTTAATATTTGTGACTTCTGTGGTACACCAAAAAATATCAATATGCCTTTTATTACGAAACAGGACGATCAAAACGTCGAACTTTACTATGAAGATTTAGGATCCGGACAACCCATTATTTTAATTCACGGATGGCCGTTAAGCGGAAAATCGTGGGAAATGCAGATTCCTGTTCTGCTGGATCTCGGCTACCGGGTTATTACCTATGACAGAAAAGGATTCGGGAAATCATCGCCAAGCCTTAACGGTTACGATTATGACGGACTTGCGCAGGATCTTCATGAAATCATCACGCAGCTCGACCTTAAAAACGTGATTCTTTTCGGATTCTCAATGGGTGGCGGCGAAGTCGTGCGGTACCTCACCAATTACGGAACCGAAAACATCGATAAAGTTGCGTTAATTTCATCCATTATTCCTTTGGTAAAACAGAAAGATGACAATCCCGACGGTGTTCCTCAGGAAAAGCTTGATGAAATTATGAATGCCCTGAAAACAGACCGCATCACCTTTCTGGAATCATTCCATAAAGATTTTTATAATGTCGGACTGCTTTCAAAAACAGTCAGCCAGAAGCAGCTTGATTACGACTGGGCCATTGCATCATTCGCCAATCCTATTGCGACGATCAAATGTGCAGAAAGCTGGGCCAATACGGATTTCCGTCCCGAACTTAAAAATGTAACGGTAAAAACACTCATCGTACATGGAGATTCCGACAACATTGTACCTATTGACACTGCCGGAAAGCAGGCCGCCAACGGAATTCTTAACAACGATTTCATGATCATAGAAGGAGCGCCGCATGGTCTTAATGTAACCCACGCCGAAGAACTCAACGGCATCATCAGCAGGTTCCTCACTTCGCAATAACAATTCTCTTCAATATATGTTTTGATTGATGTAAATTACACAATCTTTAGCATGATCATCAGTGCAAATCCGAGAAATCTGTGGTAAAAAAAAACTCTTCACGCCACTCCGCTCTGTTCAGAATGAGAGAAAATCAACACATTCAACAACACGATACAATTCCCCTCCCTTGGAGGGGTGGCGGAAATTCAAAGAATTTACGACGGGGTGGTTTAAAAAGATCACAACATTAACAATTCACTCAAAACAAGCATTCACTGCTTCAACAAATCCCTCCCTGTGTCATTATGATGAAGGAAAAATCTCCTTATGATAACGCACCATCATCCGTGTAAATCCGCGAAATTTGTGGTTAAAAAAGATTCCTCACATCACTCCGCTCTGTTCAAATCACAGCTCCGTGCAAGTCCGCGAAATCTGTGGGAAAATAGATTCTTCACGCCGCTCCGTTCTGTTCAGAATGACAGAGCCCATCACTTAATATTAAAAAATATAATCCGTGCTCAGGAAATTAGAATCATGATCCCGCACAATCGTATTCAAAAGATTTTTATTCGATTCCGTTACTTTCGCGGCCACCAAAGAGCGGATTGAGAATGAACGCAACGCATCAAATACCGAAAGCGTACCTTCCGCACTGTCTTTTCTTCCCGTGAAAGGAAAAACATCCGGGCCACGCTGAGCCTGACAATTGATATTCACCCGGCTTACGAGATTAACAAACGGATCAATCAGTTTCGATACTTCCAATGGATCTTCACTGAAAATGCTTACCTGCATCCCATGATCCGCATTCACCTGGTACTCGATCGGCTCATCGATACTCTCGAAAGGAACCACCGGAATCACCGGCCCGAACTGCTCCTCATGATAAAGCTTCATATCGCTGTTCACGGGATATACCACCGCCGGGAAGAAGAAAGAAGCTTCGTTAAAACCACCATTCTCATTAAGAACTTTGGCGCCTTTTGACTTTGCATCATCTATACATTCTTTCAGGTAAGGCGGCTTATTGACTTCAGGAAGCGGGGTTATTTTAACATCCTTTTCCCATGGAAGCCCCGGTTTCATTGCCGCAACAGCAGCTGTCAGCTTTTGCGTAAACGCTTCTGCTACGTCTTTCTGTACAAAGATCAGCTTAAGAGCAGTACAACGCTGTCCGTTAAAAGAAAGCGATCCCAGAATACACTCACTCACCGCAACGTCAAGGTTGGCATTTTTCGTTACAATCGCAGCATTCTTCGCATCAAGGCTTAAAATAGCACGTAAACGATTAACCTTCGGATGAAGCTTTTTCAGACCGTTGGCCACTTTACTCGAACCGATAAAAGCAAGGACATTCACCTTGCCGCTTTCCATAATAGGGGTGATAATTTCAGAACCCTTTCCGTATAATGTATTGACCGTTCCTTTCGGAAAAGCTTCCTTAAAAGCATTCAGCAAAGGATAATGTGCCAAAACACCGTGCTTGGGAAGTTTAAACAGAATCGTATTCCCCATGATCAGTGCAGGGATAAGCGTCGTAAATATTTCATTTAAAGGATAATTGAATGGCCCCATACTAAGAACAACTCCCAAAGGCGCTCTTCTGATCTGTGCGATCGTACCTTCTGCCTGCTGAAAACGGGACGACTCGCGGTCAAGATCCTTTAATGCATCAATCGTCTGGTTGATATAATCTACCGTCCTGTCGAACTCTTTGGTAGAATCTGCCAGTGTTTTTCCAATTTCCCACATCAGCAGCCTGATGATCACGTCCCGCTGCTGAATCATCAGGTACACGAACTTCTGCATACATTTGATCCTTCCTTCCACCGACATCGTCGGCCACTCTCCCAGTCCGTTATCATAGGCTTTTACGCAGGCATCCAGAACTTCCATTGCTTCTTTCGGGCCGATGTTGGGAACGCTTCCCAGAAGCTTTCGCTGCGGACCGTTTTCTGTGGGAATACATACCGGTGAATAGATTTCCTGTACGTCTCCGCTCCAGGCTACCAGCTCACCATTGAGGAGGTATTCGCGCTGGTGGATTTCGGGAACTTTATATTCTTCGGGAATTTCGTTGTAGGGTTTGAATATTTCGTGAAATAAAGGGGTGCTTGATGATTCCATAGATCTTTTTATTGTATTACTGTTTAATGTTATTTATTTGAATAGAATAAAGGTAGACCTAAAAATTGATTTTAAAAAGAGTGAATTAATAGATTTGCTCTATTTGAAATAAAATTAACATAATAAAAAATTCCCTCTCCGAAAGACAAGAACGATATTATCTAAATCCGATAAAAATTCCCCTCCCCCGGAGGGGTGGCGAAAATTTAAAGAATTTTCGACGGGTGGTTTAAAAACGTCCATCACTACAATCCACCAAAACACAAGACAAGTATTCATTGTTTTTAAACTATCATTTCTATTGTCATCCTGTAAAGGATCTAAACAATGCAACAGACGCACAACAAACCATTGTCCAGATGCTTCCAGCATGACAAACTAAACGGAAATAAAGTAAGATTCTTCACGCCGCTCCGCTCTGTCCAGCATGACAGAGCTAATATATCTACCAACATAAAAATTCCCCTCCCTCGGAGGGGTGGCAAAAATTTGAAAAAATTTTTGACGGGGTGGTTTAAAAACGTCCATCACTACAATCCACCAAAACACAAAACAAGTATTTATTGTTTTCAAGATCACCGTTTTACCTTCATCATCACTACGATGACACCGTATTTCGCTTTCCTTCCATAAGCGGCAATAGCAGGCTCATCTTTTATAATCCGTACACTTTCAATATGCTGTGAATCGATTTTTCTGAATCTTTTCTCACTCATTACCTTTCCATCAACCACATAAAGAGGAGCATTGGTTCTGATGCTTACCGCTTGCAGTCCTCCTACCACCATACTCCTGTGTTTAACGGAATCCTTTACGACCACCGACTCTACATTTCCTTTCGTTGTCTCTTCCGGCCTGCTGTCTTTCTTAGGCTCGCATTGCTGGGCTTTAACAGCCGTAAACCCTCCTGCCGTAAGGATAAAGCCCACTGCAAACTTTGCAAACAGCGTGTTGATATAGGAAAACTGCAGGTCGCGGTTAAGCTGTGACGTTGTAAAACGGCCGCAGATATTTTCAGTATTTTGCGAAAAGGTTTCCATAATTTCCTCATCGGGAAGGGCGGTAAAATCCTGTACGGTTTTTACGCATACGGAGCAAAATCTTCCCCGTTCAGCCGGAGACATCTCCTCCCAGTTCTCATGACATGGGGTCGGTATCGTTAGTTTCATAGCATACTTTTCTTATAAAGATGCAGTGCCCGCTGAAAAGGTTGGAAATGGCGGCATTTATTTCTCATAATCCTTCCGTACCATCATAAAAAAACCCAGCGCAGTGCTGAGTTGATGAAGCTATTCGCCTTTAGGCCGGTCGTCGTCTTTGCCTTTTCCGGAGGAAGAATTTTTAGCGGCTTTTACGAGTTCGTTCACATCGTTGTAGAAAAGCTCCCATCCCGATACTTCCTTCATGGCCGTCAGCAGATTGAAATACGATTTGAGGTTCTTCTCAAGAACCTTTCGGATGGCGGATGCGCTGGACATCTGCCGGAGGTCAGCATTGGCTTCAGCCTGATCGGCAAAGATCAGTTCAAAAGCATCATGCTTGGCTTTCATTTCGTTAAATGCTGCATCCAGGGAAAGCGCGGTGATTTTCTGTCTGTTTTCAGGAAGCTCCAGTTCCTCGATCAGCTTTTTCATCTGGGCAGTCTGGGACGAATAGCTCAGCCGGTCCAGATCCAGTCCGAACTGCTTGAATACCTGGTACAGCTCTTCGGCCAGCTGATAATTGACCGCCGTGGAAAGCTTACGGTAACCGTTTAAAAATGCTTTGAGGTTTTTATACGCAACGTCGCGTTCATAATCTGCGCCGGCAACATCTGTTCCCCTCCCGCTATAGATTTGCTTGGTGTACACCTCATCATACGCTGCATAAGAAGTCTGTATCGCAGATACAAGAGGATGGTTGGAAATAACAGGATATTTTCCCGATTGGGCATTCGAAATAATTCGCTGGGCAAGAGTAGCCAGGTCTTTGGTACTCAATTTAGTAAGAGCAATTTTCATTTGTGTTAATTTTTAGATCACTGTTCCAAATATATAAAAAAGTTGTTAGGTTACAAACAACTTGTTGGAAACCTCCGGAGCTCTCCGGAAGTTCCCCGCACTTTGCGCAAGACCAAAGAAGTCCTCAGGAGGTTTCCCGCAACTTGCAGGAGACCTCCGGAGATGTACGGAAGAGTCCCGCAGACTGTTGGAGACTTCCGGAGGTGTACGGAGGTTTGTTTCAGGGTTGTTTTTAAATTACGTAGAAATACGGAATGGAATATGGTGGTGGTTTTTTATTTTTAACGGCTATTTGTTTGATAAATAAGCAAAAAATTATGCTGTTACGGGAAACCGTAATGTAAAAATAATTTAGACAACTATATTTGATGAATATCGTATATCATTTTCCTACAGTAGACAATACTGATTAGAAATTATTATAATTATATGGATATTAATAAATTGTTAATTATATTTGAGAAACTAATAAATTATGAGCAAAAATAAATATGAATGGCTTATAAAAAAAACACCTCGTTCGGTAGACCAGTTGAGATTATGGGCAGAAAATCCAAGATTAAATCCTGAAGAAACACATTTAACCCTTAAAGACTTTGCTGAAGATTTAACCCTTGACTCCGCAGACAAGGATGATTTTTATGAATTAATCAAGTCAATTGTACAAGATGGATTTGTTCCCGCAGATCCTATAGTTGTTTGGAAAAATGATGAAAATGATAAATATTATGTTGCAGAAGGAAATAGAAGAGTTACCGCATTAAAATTATTGCGAGAACCAGAAAAAGCACCAAAATCAATTAGAAGTTTTATTAGAAATGAGTCTAATAAAATTGATTTAACAACTATTGAAAAAATATATGTTAATGTGGCTGAATCTTTCGAAGATGCAGAATGGTACATCAACCAAAGAAATAGTTCTTCTTCATTACAGCGAAGATGGACAAGAATACAACAACAAAGATGGATTACAACCTTATACGAAAAATACGAAGGTAATCTGGATAAGGTACTATCTATAACAAAACTTAGTAAATCTGATATTGAAGGTTTCATTAGAATATTAAAATTAAAAGACCTTATCAAATTGGATGAAGTTAAAAATAAACTTACAGCTAAAGAGTATGAAAAGGCAAGTTCTTACAAATTTCCTATTACTATATTAGAAAGATTATTTAATTTTTCTGATACCAGAGAAAGATGGGGAATTGATTTTGATGGTACTGAGATTATAATTAAGTCAAATAAAAAAAGTTTTTATAATTTATTTTCCGAACTGATTAAAAGGATTGTTGATGATTCTGATCTTGATATGGAAAACAAAATAAATACTCGTATTAATAAAGATAACCTTCAAAATATTTTCAATAGTTTGCCGGAAGTCATTTTTGATGACACTACAGATTCAACATCAACCGAACAAAGTTATAATGACAATATAAATGCTACTTTAAATAATATAAATAATGAAAACACCGAGAATCAAAATGAGAATTCTAATGAATTAGTAACTTCCCAACCTATAACAATACAAAATTTAAAAAATAATCCTAACAGAAATAAACTTGTATTATCGATTTATGAATTAAATACAGATAGCTATCGCTTACTAGGATTGTTTAGTGAATTTAAAAAAATATCATTAACTTATAACAATACTGTTGCAGCGTCTATTAGAGTATTTTTAGATTTAGCTGTTTTCAAATATATAGAAACTGAGAACCTAGAAACAGCTTTAAAGACACAATATAAAGATGATCTTAAAAATATTCAACTTAAAAAGCGACTTGAATATATAAAAATTAATAAATTAAGCGGTAAATCTCAAAATATTGTAAGTAGACTTCTTGATCCATCAACTGAATATTCATTAGATGTATTAAACGGATTCATACATAGTCAAGATTCTCACTATACAAGTAAGAAATTTTTAAATAGCTTTTGGGATTTTTTATTTCCTTTGCTACAAATTTTATTAGACATTAAAGAAAGATGATATATTCACCTTTAAGATATCCTGGTGGTAAAAACAAATTAGCTGGATTTATAGCTAAGCTTTGTATTGATAATAGTATTAATGGTCACTACGTTGAACCTTATTCTGGCGGTGCATCTGTTGCTTTATATCTATTATTTGAAGGCTTTGTCAATAAGATAACTATTAATGATAAAGATCGATCAATTTACGCGTTCTGGTATTGTGTTCTAAATAAAACAAAGCAACTATGTAGCCTAATAGAAAATTGTGAATTCACAATTGAAGAGTGGAGAAAACAGAAAGAAATGCAAAAAAGCAAAATGACAGCTAATCTGCTTGATTTAGGTTTTTCTACATTTTATCTTAATCGTACAAATCGTTCAGGGATAATTAGCGGAGGTGTTATCGGTGGTATTAAACAAGATGGTGATTATTTGATGAATTGTCGTTTTAATAAAACAGAGTTAATTAACCGTATAAAACTTATTGCGTCAAGGAAAAAAGATATTAGACTATATAAAAAAGATGCAATAAAATTAATTGATAAAATTGAAAAAGAATCATTAGATGATAATATCCTTTTCTATTTTGACCCTCCTTATTATTATAAAGCGGATTCTCTATACATGAACTACTATGATGAGAACGCTCATAGGTTAGTAAGTAATAGAATTAAATCAATTAAAAATATAAAATGGATCGTTTCATATGATAACGTTGAAGAAATCAAATCTTTATATAATGATAGCTTTTTAAAAGAGTTTTCCTTTAAACATACTGCTTATAGATCAAGGGAAGGTAAAGAAGTTATTTTTCTAAGTCCTAATATAATCAAACCAAATATAGAAAATTGGGATCCTTTAAGATTTAAAGTGAAAAGACTGAAAAATGCAAAAGTTATTGAATATGTATAATTCTTCAAATATTTTTTTCTCAATAATATAACCTAACTAAATAGAAATAAAAGTGAGCATTGATATTATATTACCTTCTATTTTACTACTCATAGCTTTTTTACTAAAATTGTCAATTGATAGATCAGTTGATAAGCACAATATTTTACAAGCTATCTTTGAATTACCTGTTGATATTATGTTTTTATCATTGTCTTTCGGTGTAGGATATACAATTTCAAATAGTAATCATTTTAATGAAGGAATTACGTTTTTATTTGGGGGATTATGTATCTCGATACTTGTAGTTTTGTTGTGGAGAAAGTGTGTATCTTTATTTTCAATCAGAAATAATTATTGGTTAGTTGCAGTATTATTCTCAAATATAATTTTATCTGGAACTACAATTGTTTATTCTGTTAATATGGTAAAAGAAAATAAAATAAAGGCAGAAATAAAAAAATAATTGGAATGGAAAACAACCTACAATATATCTTAATAGTCCTGGTAGCATTTTTAATTGTTACTATAGTTATGATTCTTTTGAAAAATTTAAGGGATAGTAGATATGATGAATTTAAAAATAAAATTCTAATGGATGATATACGAAAATCCATTGAATCACAAATATATTCAGTAAATGAAAAATTGTTGAAAAATGAAGAAAAATGGAGAGAAATGAATCATTTATTAATCAGAAAAGAGTATTTAAATTATGATTCTGATTTAAATTTAAATTCCTATAATGAAAATATAAAAATTAATAATTTTTTAAAGTCAAATGGGATTAATAATGAAGATCTACTAGTAGATAAAAATCTTGTCTTTGTTTTAACACCCTTTCACCCTGACTTTGATATTGATTTTAATATTATAAAAACTACATGTCTAGATGTTGGTCTAAAATGCTTAAGGGGTGATGAAAAATATTTTTCAAATGAGATTTTCTCTGAAATGTTAAAATATATTTTGAAAGCAAATTTAATAATTGCAAATATTAATGGTCGTAATCCAAATGTCATGTATGAATTGGGGATTGCACAATCTTTAGATAAACCTGTAATTTTAATATCTAAACAACCTGAAGATATTCCAATAGATATTCGGTCCAAAAGATTTTTAATTTATAGATCTTATAGTGAATTACAAGATGAGTTAAAATCAGAACTTATAAGAGCTCTAACACGATAAACTTGTGCTTCTACAATATAGTAATGCTAATTTTGCGGATTTTAATGTATGGAGAAGAAAACAATTACGTTTATAATCCGCGCTATCATAAAACAAAAACCTGCCAACAGCAGGTTTTCTTATTTTTAAACTTTTTCAAAAATCTGAACTTTGACAAAGTGTGCGTAAGAAAATTCCTGTCTGTGCAGCTGATATTCGCTACTGCAATAATTTAGATATATTTGCGCTAATAAAAATAGAAAGCTCAACAAACTATTGAAAACTATATTATGCAGAGACAGACTATTAATGAGGCATATGCATCAACCCTGAACTGGACAGGAGATGATCTTGTAGACTGGAAGAATGGAAGAAAAGTACTTTTTCCAATAGGTCATGATAATAATCCGTTAATCAGATATCATTTTGCTTTTCCTTTTGACAGTGCCATCAGTTCTTCGGACGGGGTCTATTCATTCGTCTATAAAAAATTAGGAACAAAAGGGCTTTTGCTAAAAAACGGAGAAATATTGAGAGAAATCAACCGCTCTTATTATCATGCTCACGTATATGAATATCCTGCTGCTTTTGCAAAGCTAAAAGACGGAAGAGATATCCTGATTCATTGTCCGAACGACTTCAACAGACTGGAATTTGAAGAGGTAGAAACCGGAGTCCTTTTAACCAATACCAGCGACAGAAAACCCGGCGATTTTTTTCATTCAAGACTCGAGGTAAGTCCTGATCAGAAAACCTTATTGAGCAAAGGCTGGGTGTGGCATCCTTATGATTTTGTAGAAGTATTCGACATCGAAGAATGTGTAAAAGACCCGAAGGCTTTAGATCAAAGCAGGATAAAACCTGAAACTTGTGCAGAAATAAGCACGGCGAGTTTTATCAGTAATGAGCTTGTGCTCATCGGTGCTCCTAATGAGACCGAACCGTTTGATGATGAGTTTCCCGATGAACTTCAAAACGGGCAAATCGGCATATGGAATATTGTTACGAATACTGTTTCGGATATCATTACACCGGAATGTACCATCGGAGGAAACCTGATTGCCATTGACGATACTTTCGCTTGGGAACTCTACGAATATCCTAAGATTATTAATTACAAGACCGGGAAAGTTGTGGACGAAATAAAAGAAATTTCATCAGGAAAACAGGTTTCTTCAATTGTTTTCAGCACTCAGAAAATACCTCTTATTGCTTTTAACCAGATAACAAAACAGGTAGCCATTGCCAATGAGGATACCATTGAAATTCTCGGTAAATAAGAAGAAGTCCTTTAATAAATTTTGTCACTGATATGAATCAAAAAAGATCGGAACTTTGACAAAGTGGGGTCTCATAAGAAAGTAGCTCCGTCAGTTCGAGTGTCCGATACAATCGGATGTATCAAGAACGCATCACCAACTTCTCGATACGCTTTTGCAAAGCTACTCGAAGTGACGGAACGCTTATTTAAGATTAATTTTCTATAATTTCTATATTGTAACATAAAAAAGCGAGCATCACTAATGCATGCCTGAAGTCATGATCTGCAATCTCCATGTGGTATTTCCGGGTAAAAAACAGATTTCTGTATTTCATAGACATCAGCAGCCTGTCATCCCGCTGATTCAGCAAATGGGTAGAAGTATGCCACCACCCTTCTGTTTTAAAATCATAAATTTCAGTATGTGAATCACCGTAATAGAACATCCTGTTTTTTGAATGGTCGATCATTACCATTACTTTTCCATTTGCATCAATGAATTTCACCGGATTTCCAAACAGGCCGAAGTACTTCACTTCATAAAGCTGATGGTTTATTTTTAGCCGTATTTTCGTTCTTATCAGGTAATCGAAAACAATTTCGCCTACAAGGATTTCATGATCATCAAACAGCTGGTACGAAGTTTTTGTTCTGTTAATTGTATATATTTTCATGCAATAAGTACCACTGCTTTACATTAGGTTTCCATCATTGCAAGCAAAGCGAAGCAATCCTTTTAAATAATCTGACGAGTTCAACAGATTGCTTCGTCGTTCCCTCCTCGCATGACGGAATGATTGAAATATTTTCAAATTAGCTCATTTTCAAATTGTCAAACTAAAAAAGATTCTCATCCACAAAATTAGGGAGCGTTACTTTCAGTTTCGGTTCTGCTTCCATCGCTCTTTTGATCGCGAAAACAGCCCCTTCATTTCGGGCCCAGCTTCTGCGGGAAATCCCGTTGTTAACATCCCAGAACAGCATGGATTTTAACCTTCGGTCGGCATCCTCGCTACCGTCCAGCAGCATTCCGAAACCGCCGTTGATCACTTCGCCCCATCCTACTCCGCCTCCATTATGAATGGAAACCCAGGTTGCCCCGCGGAAACTGTCGCCGATCACATTGTGGATCGCCATATCTGCGGTAAATCTTGATCCGTCATAAATATTGGAAGTCTCACGATACGGCGAATCCGTTCCCGAAACATCATGGTGATCTCTTCCCAGCACTACCGGTCCGATCTCCCCGTTTCTGATGGCTTTATTAAATGCTTCGGCAATTTTCATTCTTCCTTCCGCATCGGCATACAGAATCCTAGCCTGTGATCCCACGACCAGATTATTTTCCTGTGCCCCTTTGATCCACTGGATATTGTCTTTCATCTGCTGCTGGATTTCCTCCGGAGAATTCCGTTGAATTTCCTCTAAAACGGCGCAGGCAATGTCATCCGTTTTCTGAAGATCTTCCGGTTTTCCGCTCGTACATACCCAACGGAACGGCCCGAAACCGTAATCGAAACACATTGGTCCCATAATATCCTGAACGTACGAAGGAAATTTAAATTCTCTTCCGAGCGTAGGATTTTCTGCCATTACATCCGCTCCGGCTCTGGAAGCTTCCAGTAAGAAGGCATTTCCATAGTCGAAGAAGTAGGTTCCTTTGGCGGTATGTTTATTGATGGCTTCTGCGTGTCGTCTCAACGTTTCCTGCACTTTCTCTTTGAATAATTCGGGATCTTCAGCCATCATCTTATTGGATTCTTCAAAGCTCTGCCCCGCAGGATAATAGCCTCCTGCCCACGGATTGTGAAGCGATGTCTGGTCTGAACCGATATCAATTCTTAAATTTTCCTGATCAAATTTTTCCCAAACCTCAACAATATTTCCGAGGTAAGCCAGGGAAACGGTTTCTTTGTTTTCCTGCGCTTTCCTTACTCTGACCACGAGTTCATCCAGATTTTCATGGATTTCGTTGACCCATTTCTGATCGTGGCGGATTTTGGTAATTTTCGGATTAACTTCCGCACATACTGTAACACAGCCTGCGATATTTCCCGCTTTCGGCTGTGCCCCGCTCATTCCTCCCAATCCTGAGGTAACGAACAATCCGCCTTTTGGTTGTTTATTAATTTTTCTGAATGCATTCAGTACCGTGATCGTCGTTCCGTGAACAATTCCCTGCGGCCCGATGTACATATAACTTCCCGCTGTCATTTGTCCGTACTGCGTCACACCTAATGCATTAAACTTTTCCCAGTCGTCTGGTTTGGAATAATTCGGGATCATCATTCCGTTGGTTACCACGACTCTCGGTGCATCTTTATGCGAAGGAAACAATCCCATCGGATGCCCGGAATACATGACCAGCGTCTGCTCATCCGTCATTTCCGACAAATATTTCATCGTTAAAAGATACTGTGCCCAGTTGGAGAAAACCGCTCCATTTCCTCCATAGGTAATCAGCTCGTGCGGATGCTGCGCCACGGCATAATCCAGGTTGTTCTGAATCATCAGCATGATTGCTTTTGCCTGCTCCGATTTTCCGGGATATTCTGAAATCGGCCTTGCCTTCATCTCATAATCCGGACGGAAACGATACATATAAATTCTTCCGTATTTTTCAAGCTCTTCCCTGAATTCAGGCAATAATTCTGCATGAAACTGAGGCTCAAAATACCGCAAAGCGTTCTTGAGGGCAAGCTTTTTTTCTTCTTCCCCTAAAATCTCTTTACGCTTGGGAGCATGGTTGATGTTGGTTTCGTATGGTTTCGGCTGTGGCAACGTGGTGGGAATGCCCTGCTGTATCTGTTCCTGGAAAGTCATATTATAGTTTAAAGTTCTATGTTTAATGTTTGCAGTTGATTGAAAATTCAAAGTTTTAAAGATATTCAAATTCAAAAATTCCTGCAACTAATGCGTAAAAATTTGACGGGCATTAAATTCCCCTCCTTTGGAGGGGTGGCGAAAATTCAAAGAATTTTTGATGGGGTGGTTTATACGGTGAGTTTATTGGTTTGGCGTTGGTCTTTTAACCACCACGTCTTCTCCCGTTGGTCGAATCCACCCCTCCGGAGGAGGGGAATTATTGACTGCTAATATTTATAATGTTCGATAATGAAATTTTCTAAGTCTTTCATTACGATGGGGATGTTATTTCTTACATCAAAATCCGTTATTCTGAATATTGTTAAACCTAAAGATTCGAGATATTGCTGTCTTACGTCATCGTAGATTTCTTTGTTATTGTGGCTCCAGCCGTCTATTTCGATAACAAGGCCTAATGTTTTGACATAAAAATCAACGATATAATTTCCGATAATCCGCTGTCTGTCAAAATCTAGCTGGTGGAAAGTTTTCGCCCGAACCTGCCCCCAGAAGATAACTTCGCTGAGGATTCCGGCTTTTCTTTTTCCGTTTAATAAGGGTTTTAATTGGGGATTATAAGGCAGGTCTTCTACGAAGTTTCTGTAAATGGGAATTCCATTTATTTCGGTGAGGATTTTTTTCATTATTTGTTGTTTTTTGTTTGTTGTTTTATTTTTTAACCACCCCGTCTTCTCCCGTTGGTCGAATCTACCAGTGCCTCTTTCATTTTTATTTATAAATCGGAATCGGCGAATCTCATTCCTCGATTTCCAAGGGAAGGGAATTTTGTTCGTTAAAATAATTCCACATAGGGAAATTTTTTGAGGGCATGAGGAGTGTAATTCAAAAATAAAAAAACCTCACTGAATTTTCAATGAGGCTTCAATTAATTGATTAAGGTTTAATTATTATTCTTTACAAGAATCCACCCGGTAAAGGTTCTTCCGTCCGGAAGGGTAATGACGTACCAATAGCTGGAAGTTGGGATTGCCCGGCCGCTGATGGTACCGTCCCAGAAAAACTGGGTATTTGAGCTTTGCTCGAATACCAGTACTGAATACCTGTCAAAAATCTTCACAGTTGATCTTCTGTCCCCGAAAACATGGAGATTTTTAACAATCCAGTGATCATTAAAGCCGTCTCCGTTCGGGGTAATGGCATTTTTAATATCCAGAACAACGCCCTGTTGTTTCACAATACAATCGCTGTTTACGTATTTAACATAGAATGTGGTAATTCCCGTTAGCAGATTGTAGAATGTATTGCTGGCCTGCCATGTTATTCCGTCGATAGAATAAATGATGGTCTGCAGGCCTGTAGCGTGAACTACTGCTGTATTTCCGTTGAATTCAAGCTGCTCAATCACCGGAACATCATAATGTTTGATTTCGAAAGTATCGGTATAGGTACATTCGTTTTCGGCAGTGACGGTAAGTGTGTAGTTTCCGACCGCCGTAACTCCCGTAATGGTATCTGTTGTTGAAATAACCTGGCCTGAAGGATTGGTCCATACATAACTAATAATGGTATAGCCTTCAATATTTACCGTATAATCCAATGATCCTTCCGGACAGAAATAAAGGGTCGGAATATCAAATACCGGAGTCAGTTTTAAGGAAAGATTGATCTGTACAACATTCGGACAGGAACCGGGAACGCTTACTTTTACATAAACAATATTAGAACCCGGACCCTGAGTGTAATTAAAGCCTGAAGGTGACGTAATCGCATTGGTTCCGGCATTAAGATCAGCCAGAGAAGGATAATAGGTAAAGGTAACATTTGCTCCTGTATAGATCTGGTTCTGGAACTGCGTGAGATCAACGGTTTCCGTGCCGTTATTTCCTATGTCGCAGACCGCAATCTGAAAAGGTCCGGCATTTTGTAAAACCACTTTGTTTCCAAAGGTGAAATTAACGACTGCAATGTCGTCACATCCCGGAATGTTCTGAACTTTCACCCATATCTGTGCAGGAAAAGGGTTTACTGTAAAGTTTCCCGGATTGGCAATGGCATTGGTTCCGTTTGTCGCATCCTGCTGTGTAAGATAAAAGGAGAATGAATTGGCCGGATTTGGGATATCTACCATCAGATTGGTAAAATTCAATAGATTAACTTCGTAGCTTCCATCTAAATTTTCATCACATACCGTTAGGGTTGAATTAATAGCTTTTGGTGGAAAATAGGTATTGAGCTGAATGGGCGCTACGGAATAGCAGCCGTTTGTCTGCGACTGGAATCTGGCCCAGACCTGAACAGAAGAAACGGTTGTTGTTATTGACGGTCCGATCTGATTGGCCGGATTTCCAGCATTAGCCTGCGCGGCAGTATTATAATAAGTGATTGTCATTGAAGACAACGGATAGGTATTCTGCGAAGCCACAAACAGTTGTGGAACCGCACTGCCAAGCTGGAAAGTTTCATTCAGGTTAAATTCTTCATCACATGTTTCCAAAACAGCAGGATTCAAAACTACCGGAGGCAAAAATACGATCTGAATATTAAGCTTTGAAACAGAGAAGCATTCACTATTATTAAATTTTACTTTCACATACACCGTTGCATTTCCCGCGGAAATTGGAAACTGTGCAGGATTTGCAATCTGGTTGGAGAATGCATGGGTAGCGGGATTATAATTCAGATAATAGGTAAAACTTACGTTTGATCCTGAATAAATCTGAGGCTGCGCCTGAGTCAGGTTATAGTTTTCACTGCCGTCATTGTTGTTATCGCAAATATTATTGAGTGTGATGGTAACTTCCGGATTTACCGCAGGTGTCGAGGTAAGGTTTAGATTTACCGGATAAATCTGCTGACAATTGTATGATGTTATTTTTACAAAAACCTGCTGGGTTCCGTTTACAGTAACATTGGTAATCGGGTTGATTCCTGCGATGGCATTTGCTGAAGTCTGATAAAACACCGTCGTAGCGTTCTGGTTTCCGATAATTGCCGGAGAAAAGTCAGACAGCTGTACATTTTCCGAGTTATCATTATTAAAATCACACACCGTGAATGCAGACTGCACAATGACTGGATATACAAGATTTACCACCAATGGCCGCACAGTAAAGCAATCATCAGAGTTTTCAAAACGGACAAAATATGTTTTTGTTACGAGATTCCCATCCGTAGTAATTGTCTGATTGGCAGCAATAGAATTAATTCCCGCATTGGCATTGGCTGCCGTGGCATAAAATTCCGTTACCGGAACCGAAGACGGAGAAACAAGCATTCCGGCAATGAGTGTGGCAAGATTTACCGTAATATCCTCTGTACCGTTGAAGCAGATGTATTCATTTTTTTCATTAGCGACAATTTTAGTGAAAGTGACATTCATATTTACAGTAGCTACCGCAAAGCATCCGTTCGGAATTTCCACTCTTACATAGATGGTATAAATCCCGCTTTTAATGGTATTTAAAACTGTTCCCGTTCCGGTAAATGCTTCATTATAGGTATTATATGCTTCAAATACAGCCCCTGTCTGATTCGTGATAAGGGGGCCAATAACCGTTGCATAATTAAACGGCTCCTGATTATCTGCATTAATATCACAAACCATATAGGTAAAGTTTACAGGATTGGTTAAGTTTACTCCCGGAGTCAACTGAAAACCGACAGGTCCTAAAATATAAGTACAATTGCCTTCCTGAAGCCTTACCCACAGATTGGTAGCAGCGGTAATATTTACCGTTGTTAATGTATTTGTATTATTCTGCGCATCAGATTGTGTAGGATGATAGGAAATTCCGGTTGTTCCGGGTGGAAAAAGTTCCGTATTGAAAGAAGTAACATTATAATTGGATTCTACTCCATCATTATTGGTGTCACAGATTTCAATTGTATTTTTAAGTAAACTTTTAGAAATAAGATTCAAAGTAAGCACAGCAATTCTGAAGCAGGAAGGTGTAGCAGGGTTTTGAACCCTGACATATAAAACGGTATTAGCCGTAAGCGTATAATTATTTGGCAAAGGATTCACATTATTCTGCGCATCCTGCTGACTGGTATGAAAGCTGAACTGGAAATTTGCAGGATTCTGCGTGGTCACATTTCCCTGGAAGCTGCTTAAGGTAAGATTGACAGTCGTATTTCCGCAAAAATTCTGGGTATAATTTTTCGCTACGGGATAGGTAGGATCGAATGTTATCGGAAAATCATCCGTTAAAGTAAGTTCACTGTTTCCACAGATGTTAAATTTCACATTGGCTGTAAAAGTATCATTTTGGGTAGGGCAAACGGTTGTCTGAACACCTGTTCCTACAGTTTGTCCGGCAGCATTTGTCCATGTAATCTGAGGTTCAATAGCATTTCCCAGCGGACTGAATTTCCATCCTTCCTGAAGGGCCTGCCAAACCCCCGTATTTCGGTTTGCAGGAGATACGCCCTGTGTTCCGTCGCTGTTGAGAACGCCGATCAACGCATTTTCAAATTTCCTGGTAGGACATGGCGTAAGCTTTTTTTCAACATAAACTTCGATGATATTGGTTGTTTCGTGCAAAACAATCTGTGAGGAAGATCTATCGGTACATCCTGAAACGCGGCCTTCATAAAAATTAATGATAAATTTTCTGTAGGGTGCGGTACCAATGGTAGAATAGTAAATTTCCGATGCATCTCCAGCAGAAAAAACAATATCGTGATATACCCCGAAAATAGAGTTTTTCGGTAGGCTGGAACTCGGGTTCGTCCACTGAACATTGGGATAATTGATATTTCCAAGTTGAGTAAGATCAAAGGTAACCATACCATTGGATCCTACTACAAGCGATTGAAAGTATTGGTTGTAAAAGCAGAACTTAAATGGCAAATCCAGTTTTACAGCAAAAAGATCATCATAATTTGCATTGAGTGCTGTTCCCTGATTAAGGGGAATCGGCGGACTGTAAGGCTCCTGGCTGACCTGGTAGCTGGCTGTCTGCTTAAGTATGGGGTATTCCACATTCAAGGCAATGCATCCGTTTGCATCCAGATTGTTGGTACAGGTAACATTAAAACTCTCATTTCCTGCAGCATCTTTTATCTTCACATTCACGGGAACTTGTGAAAATGTGAATATGCTTATAGAAACTAACAAAATTTGTAAATATTTCAACATAATTTAATTACAATTAATCACTAACTAATGATAAATTTAATAATTAAAACTGTTACATTTTCTCCAGGTATAAATATTTATGTTAAATTAATATGCATAACATTTATATAATTTTCTTTCAGCATTTAGTTTGAATTAAAAAATTTAATTATTCTATTTTCAGGCAATAAAAAACCTTACCGGTTAAGGCAAGGTTAACGTATCAAGTCATCGTTTTGTTCTTCGTGATCGTCTTCATTATCACTGTATCCCCAATAGCTGTTTTCTTCGTCTTCCCCGATATCATCGGTTCCGGCTTGTTCATCAGCTCCCGGAATATCAAGTCCTTTATCCAATGTATCGTCATCAGTTTGTTCATTGAAGACAGGTTTTCCGTCTCCGTCTAAAGTAATATGCTCTTCCTGATTGAAGATATCTTCAGAAGGTTGGTAATCTCTCTGTTCCAGCCTCCTTTCTTGTTCCTGTTCGCTGTTTTCTGGTATCATAATATTGTATTTACTGTTATTACAACATAAACAAAAATAATTCCAAGTTTAAAACAGGTGGTTTGATTTAATAGCTATAACTCTCTTTAATTTTGAACTACATCTGAAACTGCAATTTAAATTCTAAATTTTATATAAGGCTTTAATTTTTAAATCCTTACTAGTAAAAACTGCATGCGTTCAACAGGTCTATCGAAAAACCTATATTAATATTTGATACATTAAATTTAAGAATAAAATTAATTACTTTTTTATTTTTATGAATAAATTTCAGGATTGGCGCAAGCCGGCATTTTTAGACCTTTAGAGACGGCAATCAGATTTTCTGCCGCTATTTTTGCCATTCCATTCCTTGCTTCCACCGTGGCAGAACCAACGTGCGGAAGAACACAAACGTTTGAAAGCTCTAAAATAGGATCATCCTTATAGATAGGTTCAGGATTGGTAACATCAAGTCCGGCTCCCCAGATTTTATGCTCTGTAAGTGCTTCATACAGGTCCTTTTGATTGTGAAACCCTCCCCTTGCGGTATTGATAAAAATGGCATTATCTTTCATTTTCTCAAAAACCGATGCATTGAAAAGTTCTGTCTGTTCAGGTTTAAAATTCGCATGAATACTCAGTACATCCGACTGTGAGATCAGTTCTTCGAAGGAAACATATTTTGCATTCAGTTCACTTTCAGCTTCTTCATTTCGGTGGCGGTTGTGATAGATAATATTCATGTCAAAGGCAGCTTTCGACTTTTTAGCCATTTCGTATCCGATTCTACCCAATCCGAAAATTCCCAAAGTCTTTCCGTAGAGTTCCTGTCCTAAAGCGTGAAGCGGATCAAAATCTCCCCAATTTCCTGATTTTACTTTTTCAAAATTGTAGCTCGCTCTTCTTGCTACCGACTGCATGAGAAGAAATGCGATATCCGAAGTCGCTTTACTTAAGACATCTGGTGTATTTCCTACCGGAATTTTTCTGCGGTCTGCTTCCTGAATATCAACATGATCGAAACCTACTGAATATAAAGCAATTGCTTTTAAATCCGGACATTCATTGAAAAAGTCTTTGTCAAATTTGAATTCAGTTCCAACACTTAAAATCATATCGTGACTCTGGCAATATCCTATCCATTCTTCTCTTGATAGATTATCGTGGTCAGGAATAAAAACTTCAAAACCCGCATCCTTTAACATATGAATCCCTATTTCCGGAATTTGTTTATTGATAAATACCTTCATTGTAATGTATTGATTTTTTTAGATGCTGATATTTCATCAAAAAACAAACCACCAAAAAAATTCCCATTAAATTTTATAAATGAGACACACTATTTTAACGCTAAATTTTATTGCAAAACTATAAATTCGTATTGCCGAGCATCGGAACAAATTTGTAAGCCCCAAATTCTTCTTTTTCAAATTCGGTTGGTAAAATTTTGGTGAACCTGTATAAAACCTGTTCATCTGTGGGACCTAAAGGAATCACCATTTTACCGCCAACTTTAAGCTGCTTCAGCAATTCCGTAGGTAAAACGGAAGCCCCGCAGGTCACAATAATTTTATCAAAAGGCGCAAAAGTGGGAAGCCCTGCAAAACCGTCGCCGAAACTCTGAAATTTCGGATAAAGACCCATTTCACGAAATTTCTTTTTAGAAAAATCAAAAAGGTCTTTCTGTCTTTCAACGGTGTATACCAGTGCCTTCATAGCGAGTAGAACGGCTGTCTGATATCCGCATCCTGTACCGATTTCGAGTACTTTTTCCCCTTCTTTTACCTGTAAAAGCTCAGACTGTTCCGCGACAGTAGAAGGATGAGAAATCGTCTGATGGGCAAGAATAGGAAAAGCTCTGTCTTCATAGGCAAAATCTTCAAAGATGCTTTCTATAAAGAGGTGTCTCGGAACTTCATTCATCGCCGAAAGTACCTTTTCATCCGATATTCCGATTTTGTTCCTGAGATACTCTACCAAAATTTTTCTTTTTCCTTTGTGTACGAACGAGTCTTGCGCCATTTAAATTTAGTTTAGATTCAGGTTAATTTTTACAAAAGTAAAAAAACATTCATTATTTATCAACCTAAAACCTATCATCTGTTGCCTTCTTTAAAATTCTTATATTTACAAAAATTTAGTACACGTATGTTAAAAGCAGGTTTGGTAGGTGCCGGACACTTGGGAAAGATCCATTTAAAACTTCTGAATCAATCAGATAAATATGAATTTATAGGTTTTCATGATAAAGATGTTGAGAATGGAAAAAAATTGGAAGCAGAATTCGGATATCCCTTTTTTGAAAATTTTGATGAATTGCTGGATAAAATCGATATGCTGGATATTGTAACTCCGACTATTTATCATTACGATTATGCTTTACAGGCGATACACAAAGGCCTTCATTTTTTTATAGAAAAACCGGTAACCCAAACGCTTGAGCAGGCAGAAGAGCTTTTAAAACAATGCCAGGAAAAAGGAATTAAAGCGCAGGTAGGCCATGTTGAACGATACAATCCTGCTTTCATTGCGACAAAAGATCATATTAAAAACCCGATGTTCATTGAAATACACAGGCTGGCAGAGTTTAATCCGCGGGGAACGGATGTTTCAGTGGTATTGGATTTAATGATACACGATCTTGATATTTTATTGAGTATTGTAAAATCTAAGGTAAAAAATATTCATGCAAGCGGCGTATGCGTGGTTAGCAAAACTCCGGATATTACCAATGCCAGAATTGAATTTGAAAACGGATGTGTTGCCAACCTTACTACTTCCAGAATCTCTATGAAAGCCATGAGAAAGAGCCGTTTTTTCCAGAAAGATGCCTATATTTCCATTGATTTCCTTGAGAAAAAAGCTGAAGTTATCCGAATGAAAGATGCCCCGGAACATCCGACTCCATTTGATATGATTATTGAAAATGCGGAAGGTGAAAAGAACCAGATTCTATTTGAATATCCTGACATTCAGCCCAATAATGCAATCCTTGATGAACTGAATTCTTTTGCGGATTCTATTGTTGAAAATAAAAATGTTGAAGTTCCTATTGAAGACGGAACGGAAGCTCTGAAAGTGGCTTTACGGATTATGGAACTTATTTCCTGATTTAAGAAAATAAAAATATTACGGCTGCCAATTCTTGGCAGCCGTAGTTTTAGTGTTATTTGATAAAATTGTATAATGCATTCCAGAACTGATTATACACTTCGATATGCGGCAGATGGCCAACATTTTCAAGCTCTACCAGTTTTGAATCTTTGATTTCGTGCTGTGTTTTTTTACCCAACAGCTGGTATTGTCCCATTTTAGGCTGTAGATCCTTTGGAGCCCTGTCTTTTCCAATAGCGGTTCGGTCTCTTGTCCCGATAATCAAAAGTGTTGGAACTTTAATATTCTTAAATTCGTAGCAAACAGGTTGATTGTAAATCATATCCGAAGTTAAAGCAGCATTCCACGCTACTTTGGGATAATCAGGATGGAGAGTCCAGCCTGCAATTAAGTCCAGCCAGGGCTGATATTCAGGTTTCCATTTGTTGTCGTAATAGAATTTAAGCTGATAATTTTTATAAGATTCCGCTGTATTTTTCAACTCTGACTGATACGCCTGATCAATGGTTTGATAGGCTGCGAATACTTTATAATCTTCCAATCCGATTGGGTTTTCAAGAATCAGTTTTTCCACTTTATCAGGATAGAGAAGCGTAAATCTTGTAGCTACCATTCCGCCCATTGAATGCCCTAAAACAATGATTTTATCAATATTAAGATGATCTAAAATTGCTTTCGTATTATCAGCCAGCTGTGAAAAAGAAAACTGATAACTTTCTGGTTTCGAGGATTTCCCGAATCCGATCTGATCAGGAATGATTACCCTGAAACCTCTATCGGATAAATCATTTGCCGTTTTACCCCAATAAGCTCCGTTAAAATTTTTACCATGAAGAAGCATAATGGTTTTTCCGTTGGGCTTTACAGGCTTCACGTCCATGTAAGCCATTTTAAGATCATTATTCTGAGATTTAATATTCAGATAATATACTTCAAAAGGATACTGGTAATCGGTGAGTTCTGCATCGAGTGGTTTTATCTGCGAAAAAAGAAATTCCGGAACAAGAATCAGTATTACAATAGTTAGAATATTTTTAAGATATTTCATAGTGGTTTATTTACAATTACATTTAACTGCTGAAAGAGCAGCCTATTTTGATCCATGAATTGTTCAAACACTATACCACAGCAGGTTCTTTTTTAGCAGGAAGATTCATCAGAACAATAGCAAAAAGAATCAGAGCAATTCCAAACCATTGGACTGCATTAACTTTTTCGTCTAATAGCACAAAAGCCATTGTTACGGAAACCGGCAGTTCAAGGGATGAAACAATACTTCCTAAACCCAATCCTGCATTAGGAAACCCAATGTTAAACAAGATCGGTGGGATGATCGTCCCGAACAACGCCAGAATAAAGCCGTATTTCCATAGAATTGAATACCTGAAAGTGTGAATATGCTCTGTGTTTTCGGTAAAATTGAGATAAAAAGTTTTTAAACTTTCTATATGTAATGGTCCAATCTGAGCAAAGATCAGGAATAAAAAGATCACTACCGAACCTCCGGCAAGCATGATGATGCTTTTTCTGAAAACCGGGAGATGCGTTGCCAACTTGTTTGAAGTAAACATGGTAAGCGTGTATGATGCCGCCGCCATTAATCCCCAAAAAATACCTTTGATATCAATTTCAATTTGGGTATTGATAAGATTCGTAGCCAAAACCGTTCCTGCTAAGACGATAATTACTGACACAACCTTCCGCATCTGCGGCAGTTTTCTGGTCATAAAGCTCTCGGCAACTACACTAAACCACACCGACTGCATCAGCAGCACAATGGCAATTGAAACATTAATATACTGAACGGCAATATAATAAAACAAACTTGTACAGCCTAATGAGGTACCGGCTAATAATAAGTTTCTTATTTCCCTGGAATCAGGTGATGAAAGTCTCTTTTTTGAAGTAATGGTCTGGATAAAATTCAATATCAAAAGCCCGATTAAGCCCAAGACAAACTGTGATGTAGTAACTTCTGAAGTTGTATAACCGTCCTGATAAGCGAGTTTTACAAAGGTTGCGAGCATTCCGTAGATGCTTGCCCCGATTCCTACAAACAAGACTCCTTTCAATACATTTTTCTTCTGCATGATTCATTTTTAAAAGCCTGCAAAGATACGGCTAATAAGTGAAATAATTTGGTATGGTAATTAGATAAAATATTCCGGCGCAAGCTTTGCTTGCGCCGGAATATTATTGTTGTTTTATTTTAATTTACTTTTTTACGATCAGTTTTGAAGTCGTATCAACACCGATTCCTTTTACTTTTACCAGATAAGTTCCGTTGATCAGCTTATCGGTAGAAATCGATTTTTTTGCATCAGGGGAAATTTTATCTTCAGAAGAAACCAGTTTCCCCGACATATCATAAATTTCAACGCTTACTTTTCCTAAAACTTTATTTGAAAAATTAATGAAGAATTCATTTTTAGCAGGATTAGGATAGATAGTAATTGTATTATTATTTGTATTGATTTCATCGGTTGCCAAAATACAATCTCCCGGTGTGGTAAAGTCTTCTATCTGATCATTAATATTCGTTTTAGATCCTGCCGAAGCGTTTACCCCTAAACCTCTTTTGGCAAAAGTTCTCCAGATCATACATCGGTCCGCACCTTGTGTCATTGCCAATTCTGCATTCAGTATTGCATCTCTTCCATCTATAAATGTTGGATTACAAACCTGAAGTTTTAAAGCATTTGTCACCAGCTGGAGCACTCTCGAGCTTCCGTTGGTTGTATTGGCTGTAACATCTGATGAATAGCCATATTTTGCTGCGTATTGCCAGTGAAGGTCCCAAAGTGTTGAAGCCCAAATGAATCCGATTGAATGTACATCCGGAACGACCTGTCCGCTTGAATTTGTGTACTCCATGCCATTGGTATTACCATAAGTATAGTTATTGATTGCAAAATCCGGAGAATATCTGGCAGGCCTTATTCCTCCGCCTGTTATAGGCTGGCCTATTGCATATGTTCCTATTCCTCTTGATACAGAAGCATTGTCGCCTGGTTTATTGGTAAGCATTAAGGCAAAAAAATCTGACCATCCTTCTCCCATCTGTTCTTTGCTTGCAGTAGAACTTAAGCAATTGGAACCCGTTCCTGTTAATCTGTTTGAAATACCATGTCCATACTCATGAACCACAATACCATTATCAAAACTTCCGTCGGGAGTTATTCCAAATGCAGGGTCATTTTTTAAAGTTACATTCACGGTGTTATTGGCAGAAAGAAGGCTTTTAATATATTCTCCTTCAGTATTTGAAATTAAAACAGAAGGAATAGTTATAGTGGCATCTGTACCGGACATATTCCCGATAGCATCGCCATTGGCTGATTCGTTATAAATAATTACAGCAGACGCACCGGCATTCTGGGCGTTTTTCACTTTTACAGTAAAATTGCAAGCTCCCCTTTCTACTAAGCCTATTTTTCCGGTAAGTGAGCCAACAGGAATTGCTGTACAACCATTCAAAACCGATGATAGCTGGACATTACCTGTTATTCCTACAGCATCAAGAGCATTACCGAATGTTGCTGTTCCGGCAGCCGGCTGTCTAGTCACAGCAGAGCTTGGAGCATTATAAAAAAAGAGTTTGTTTACAGTAGACCAGAGAAACATTTGCATTCTTGGCCTGTTTCCATCTGCAGGGGTTGCAAAGTTTGCATTATTGGTTCCTCCTCCATCCTGAGCTTCAGCCTGTACATAATCGTTACCTATACCTCCTAATCCAAAATTCGTATTTTGAAAATTCCTTGCTGAAGGAGTAAATCCAAACGTGTAGAAAATATCATGGATTCTATTATTCAGATAAAATAAATTGGTAATAGAAGCACTTTGATTCGTAAAAGGATCATCATTAATACCAAAATAATAATTAAAATTTCTGGTTGCACCAGCATCCGGAGAATATCCGGCTAGATTTGCTGCGGCATTGTCTTCATAAGCATAGACATTATTTCCTCTTGTTATTGTATACCGTGTATTACCATCGTAATGCCATCCTTCCGGAGAAGCTGACAAAATCCAGGGATTGCTCACAATAGTTCTGGAGCCGAAAGTAGGAGCTTCAATGGGTAAAGGAAAAATAGTATAACTTGCGTTATCCGGAGCCAAGAGCGAGAAACTATTGTCAGAATGTTCGAATACCGGACCTATTAAATCTCTTTGAGAATTGACTGCACCATGAGAATATGTATCATTATGGAAATTGCATGACAGATTAAGATCTGTTTTACTGATTATATTTCCATTATTAGCATCAATAAGAATATCCCAATAATGTAAGGCATCAGGTTCCGGGAAAGAAAAATGATAGGCTAACGTTAAAATCCCACTGTCATAAACATAAGTTAATCTTTGCTTTACCATTTTCCCATTTTCAGGTTCGGGATCTTTAAATTCTAATATTGAATAAGATTGTAATTCCGGCAGTTGAAGATATTCAGAAATTTTTTGTAGTGCTGTAGCTTTTGTTATTGCAGAATTGCCTGATATTGCTGAGCTGTAATCTTTCAGGAAAGTATCTGAATAATAAATAATTTTACGGTCTCTGATGAGTACCGTTCCTTCAGCATTATAAACCGGATATCCATTATAAGTCTGCTGAAATTTCACAATATCTCCATTCATTGATTTTGAATGATCAATATAATCAACAATAAGGTTTATAAGATCAGACTTTCTGTACGTTTTGATTTTATTTTGAGAAATATAATCTCTTATTAATTCTTCATAATCTTGCCCGAAGATCAATGATGGCAAAAACACATAAACCACAAATAACAATGATGAATTAACATTTTTCATATTCACAATTAAAAATCTAAAATACTAACAAACATCAATAAAAACAAAATAAATACAAATAATTAATAATAAAAATGCAATTAAAATAAATATATCATAAATTCACAAAATTATGAATTACTATATTTTAATCAATTAGATTAAAATTTTTCATAAAATTGATATAAAATAAAAAAGCCACTCATACGAGTGGCCTATTTCAAAAATATGTGAAGATTATTTACCTTCTTCCATTTTTCTTTTTAATTCTGCTAATGCATCGATATCTCCAAGAGTAGATCTTTCTTCATTGTTTGAAGATGATGTATTGTTAGATCTGTTATTAGAAGCTTCTCTTGCATTCTTTTTCTCTTCATCTCTGAAGATACCTGTGTGAGAAACTACTACTCTTTTGAATTCTTTGTTGAACTCGATTACTTTGAAATCAGCTTCTTCTCCTTTCTTGATTTTAGATCCGTCTTCCTTCTCTAATAATCTTGATGGGCAGAAAGCCTCAACTTCAGCATCTTCAAACTGTACGGAAGCTCCTTTATCATGAACTTCTACCGCTTTACCAGCGTGGATTGTTCCTTCAGCGTATTTCGTTTCAAACGCATCCCAAGGATTTTCCGTCAATTGCTTGTGACCTAAAGATAATCTTCTAGCCTGGATGTCAAGTTCTAAAACTACAACATCTAGTTTATCACCAACTGCACAGAATTCAGATGGGTGTTTGATTTTCTTAGTCCAAGAAAGATCAGAGATGTAGATTAATCCGTCGATACCTTCTTCTAATTCTACGAATACACCAAAGTTAGTGAAGTTTCTTACTGTTCCTACATGCTTGGATCCTACAGGATATTTAGCTTCGATATTTTCCCATGGATCTTTGCTTAATTGCTTGATACCAAGAGAAATTTTTCTTTCGTCTCTGTCTAAAGTTAATACTTCTGCTTCAACTTCATCACCAACTTTCACGAAGTCACCCGCAGATCTTAAGTGAGTAGACCAAGACATTTCAGAAACGTGGATCAATCCTTCTACACCTGGAGCAATTTCTACAAACGCACCATAGTCAGCAAGAACCACTACTTTTCCTTTTACTCTGTCTCCAACTTTAAGGTCAGCAGAAAGAGCATCCCAAGGATGAGCTTCTAATTGCTTCATACCCAATTGGATTCTTGTTTTCTCATCATCGAAGTCAAGGATAACCACTTTCACAGTCTGTCCGTCTTCAAGGATTTCAGACGGGTGGTTCACTCTAGACCAAGAAAGGTCTGTAATGTGGATCAATCCGTCTACACCACCTAAGTCGATGAACACACCGTAAGAAGTAATATTCTTAACAGTACCTTCAAGAACCTGACCTTTTTCAAGCTGAGCGATGATTTCTTTTTTCTGACCCTCGATATCTGCTTCGATCAATGCTTTGTGAGATACTACAACGTTTTTGAACTCAGGGTTGATTTTCACAACTTTGAACTCCATTGTTTTACCTACGAACTGATCGTAATCTTTAATTGGCTTAACGTCGATTTGAGAACCAGGTAAGAATGCTTCGATTCCGTGTACGTCTACGATCATACCACCTTTAGTTCTTGATTTTACAAAACCGTTTACGATTTCACCTGTTTCGTGAAGTTCGTTTACTTTATCCCAAGCTTTAAGCGTTCTTGCTTTTCTGTGAGATAATTGTAACTGTCCGGTTTTGTCTTCTCTTCTGTCTACCATTACTTCTACCTCGTCACCTACTTTAAGGCCCTGGTTGTAACGGAATTCATTTAGAGAAATAACACCTTCAGATTTGAAGTTGATGTCTACGATAGCTTCTTTGTCAGTTAATCTAACTACTTTACCAACCAAAACGTCGTTATCGTCAAGGTTGTTTAAAGATCCGTTGTAGATTTCCTCAAGATCGCTTTTCTCTTTTCTAGCATCAGCATCAAGACCGGACTCGAAAGAATCCCAGTCAAATTGTTCAGGTGCTACGTTTTGATTTAATAATAATTCTGCTGAATTTGTCTCTTTTGACATAATTCTAATAAAATTTGTATTCCTTCTCTTTCAACGGTTTGAATGAATGTGAATTGAAAAATACGGAAGTAATTAATTTTTAGTTATTTACTTTTCAAACCTTTAGCCACAAAAGTGGGTGCAAAAGTACAAAATTTATTTGAAATAAACAATACTTTTTATTAATGCAATTTCAATCATAACTCACTCATTGTCATCATTTTTAAGGAGCTTATTCTTGCTATCCACTCATACTCCTCGCTCCGGTGCGCTCCTTACCTAAGCCCGACCCACCCTTACTCCTGCTGCGGGGTAACCGTTTCTATCAAGGCTAAAGGTTGATGCCTGCTTCTTCAATTTCTTCCTTCATTAACAACTATTAGCCCGGATTGAGCAATTGTCTGAGCTCATTTTACTAGTTTTCGGGCGCGGCGGCTTCGCCGCCGCGCCCGAAAACTAGTAAAATAGCGAGTGCGGAAAGCCGGAAAAAGCTTCAAATAAAAAATATATGTTGATTTTCGATGTAATCAAAAAGCTCCGGAAATAAGTCAGAATTGGAGAGTTGGAGAGTTCGAGGGTTGGAGGGTTGGAGATTTGGAGAGCTCTTCAATTAAAATGATCATTTATAAGCAATAATGCAAACTAATATGTGCTAAAGCGCTACCACTCTAAAACTTCAAACATGATTCACTACCTTTGCACCATGGAACTACAATCTATCTACGAGAAACTGCAGATTCAGGATATGAATCAGATGCAGAAATCAACCTATAAAGCAACGGAAAACAATCAGGACATTATTTTGCTCTCTCCAACAGGCTCGGGAAAGACGCTTGCCTTTTTACTTCCATTACTTAGAAATTTGAAGAAAAACGTTCATGGAATCCAAGCTTTAATATTGGTTCCGGCAAGAGAACTGGCCTTACAGATCGAGCAGGTTTTCAAATCAATGGGAACAGATTTTAAAGTTTCGGTTTGTTACGGTGGTCATGATAAAAAAATTGAAATCAACAATTTTATTGAAGCTCCGGCAGTGCTGATAGGAACTCCGGGAAGAATAGTTTACCATATAAGAAATAACAATTTTGATCCGAAAACCATTCAGACTCTTGTGCTGGATGAGTTTGACAAAGCGCTGGAATTGGGATTCCATGATGATATGGAATTTATCTGTAATTCGTTAAAAGGTTTATCGCAAAGAATATTGACGTCTGCAACAGCAATGGATGATATTCCTGCATTCACCGGACTTAAAGACGAAAAGATCTTAAACTTTTTAAAATTAAATGAGGTAAAACCGGATATTCAGTTGAAAAAAGTGATGACGACATCGGAAGAAAAGCTGAATACTTTATTTAATTTAATCTGTAAAATAGGAAATAAAAGAACCCTGATTTTCTGTAACCACCGGGATGCCGTCGACAGAATTTCCGAACTCCTTCACCAGAAAGGTATAGACAGGGAAACGTTCCATGGAGGCATGGAACAGGATGAAAGAGAACGGGCTCTTTTAAAGTTCAGAAATGATTCGGCAAGAATTTTAATTACTACGGATCTGGCGGCAAGAGGGTTAGACGTTCCTGAGGTTGAATCCATTGTACATTATCAGTTACCTCCAAAAGAAGATGCTTTCATTCACCGAAACGGCCGTACTGCAAGAATGAACGCGAAAGGTTTTGTCTATCTTATCATGACAGAGGAAGAAAGTTTTCCTTTTATTAAAAATAATACTCCGACAGAAAGCGTTGCCGGATTTGATAAGGTTCCCGAAAAAACATCTTTTCAAACGATTTACATCAGCGTCGGAAAAAAAGACAAAGTGAACAAAGTAGATATTGTAGGCTACCTTATAAAGAAAGGCGAACTTCAAAAAGAAAATGTAGGTCTGATTGAAGTGAAAGATACTACTTCCTACGTTGCGGTTTCAAGAAATAAAGTGAATTCTGTTTTACGGAAGCTTGCTAATGAAAAGCTGAAAGGAAAAAAAGTGAAAATGGAAGTAGCTTATTAATTTATAAAAAAAGTTGCTTTCAGGAGAAAGCAACTTGAAAACCACCATTTTATTAAATACGTATTATAGATACTTATTTAAAATTTTATATTATATCCCAGCATAAACTGTGTTCCAAATATGCTGAAATGCTGCGCATCATAACTTGACTGCTGATACCTTCCGTTAAAGGTAACTGCATTATAAATTTCATCATATGAGGTACCCGCAGGCAGGTTCATCAACTCCCATTTAGGAATAACATTAAAAATATTCATAATGCTAAAATTAATGGTATTTTTATCATTAATATTATAATTGATTGCAAGGTCTGATGTAACCCTAGGGCTAAATTCCAAATAAGATTGCGAAGATGCAGAAGGATCATTCCAGGCGAGATTGGCTCCCGGCATTCCACTATTCGCATAGGTAGCTTTTCCAAAAAGAGTATTATTAAGGGAAAAATTCCACTTTTTAATAGCATAATCTATTCCGAATACCGCTTTTAAGGAAGGTCTGGATGTAGTTGCCAGTGCTTCCTCTGTTCTGTTGAAAGGCGCTACGAGGTTTAATCCGTCCAATTTGCTTGAATTCTTTGTGATTTCAGAATGATTGATATTCATCGCCAGATTGAGAGCCATTTTACCTGCAGCTATATTGATATTTCTGTAATTAGCAACAAGGTCAACACCTAAAGTATTGGTATCTACTCCATTAATAAAGAAGCTCGCTGCCGTAACGTTGGAAACCCCGATTGCTGCTAACGGATTTAAAATAGTTGCCTGGTCACTCATTCTGGAACTCAGTAATATCCTGTCATAAAGCTTTATAAGATAGCCGTCTATGGTAATTGAAAGATCTTTATTAGGTTGAATACCGAGTCCAAAAGTGAAGTTCAGGGACTTTTCAGCATCCAGGCTAGGAATTCCTACTGCTTTGGCTTCTTTTCCAACGTTATTGAATAATCCTTCTGATACAATTGTACTATTAGCAAAAACATTTTGAATCGTAGAAAGATACACCTGCTGAAGTGATGGAGCCTTGAAACCTGTAGATGCAGAAGCTCTTGCTATCAGTTTTTTTCCTATAATATTTTGCTTGGCACTAACCTTCCATACCAATGCATTTCCAAAATCACTGTAATTTTCAAAGCGCGCTGTAGCATTAAACGACGTAGCATCAGAAATATCAAATGCAGCATCTGCATATACACCGACATTATATCGTGAAAATATTCCGGCATTATCCTGAGAAATTCCCGGAAAAGATATAGCTCCGGTCTGATAATAGGAACCGGGATCCCCGGCATAGATTTCATATTCTTCTCTTCTTGCTTCTGTACCAAAAGCCAATGCAACTTTTTCTGAAAATCTTTTAGTAACATCTATATTACCCACAATATTATTAAATCTAAAACCACCGGGCTTAAAATTAATAGGACTGGAGGCTCCCAAAGAGGAATTAAAAGTATTTCCGACTGTGTATAAAATCTTATTTCCTCCAAATGTAGCACTCATGTCTATATTCCAGTCATTATCAGTTTTGTTTTTATACCCTAATGTTGCTCCATAGTCGGTAAGATCACCAATAAAAGTCGGAGTGAAGCCGTCCGGTGAATTAATCACATTATTAGGATTCACCCAATAAGGAGTTCTGTGATTGGCAAAGCTGTTAACCTTTTTTACTGCGAGTGAAGCATTTGCATAAAGACTTGAATGTTCCGACAAGATAACAGATGAGTTTACAAGAAAGCTTATATTGCTTTTTTTAGGGTAAGCATTCTTATTTTGCGCATCAGGATATTTTGCGAGGTATGCATTTACCACATTTTGGTCTGCCCCGAAAGTTTGTGCCTCCCAATAAGGATTTACATTTCCATTTCTGTAGGCGTAGTCATTATTTTGAATATTGGAAGAAAAAGTGACAAATCCTCCGTTCTTAAACGTTGTTCCTGTAATGATATTAAAGTTTTGAGAAAATCCGTCGCCTTTTGAAAACAGTCCAAAGTTCGCACTGGCTTCAGTAAAATCAATTTTATCCTTCAAAATGATATTGATAACCCCCGCAATTGCATCAGAGCCATATTGTGCAGAAGCTCCGTCACGAAGAATTTCTATTTTTTTTATAGCAATACTGGGAATAGCGGAAAGATCAGTTCCTGTTTCACCTTTTCCAATTGTATTTTGAGTAAAAATTAAAGAAGATTGATTTTTTCTTTTTCCATTGATAAGAACCAGCGTTCTGGAAGATCCCATATTTCTTATTTCAAAAGGATCAAGCAATGAAGTTGCATCCTGTACCGCTGCACTTGTAGAATTAAAGGACGGGATTCTGTATTGTAAGGTCTGCCCTAGCGGAGTATACCCGGATGACTTAATAATGGATGCATCAATATTATCAATCGGCAGAGGTGTTGTTACACTTGATCTGGGAGCCGCTCTTGTACCAACCATAACAAGCTCATCAATTTTTGTTGTTGCGACTGAGTCTTTTTCTTGTGCCTTTAGTAAATTTACGGAGCATATCAAAAATGCAACCGCAACATAATTTTTTTTCATCATTCAGTTTTTTTTAAATCAATTTCGAGTAAATATATTGAATAATATTTAATTTTATTTGTGTTTTATTGTCAATTCATTAATCATAGAATTTAGCATTTATTTAGATTTTACTTTAAAAGTTAATTTTTTTTTACAATAATTATATTCTATAAAAATATTATCACCATATATTGATATAATGCTAATCTTTTTTTTATTATGCTATGCATATAAATTGTTTTTATTTATTATATCTTGTATTCGAATTACTTAATTAAGAAGAAAATATTTTCGTAAAAAAAAACCTTATCATCAGACAAGGTTCACTATTGAGTCAAAAGTTATAATTAATTCAGCAGGAATATTAAAAAATCTTAATCTACACCCTTTACTTTTGTAGGCAAAATATAGACTGATTTGGAAGCCGTTATAAATAATATGCTATTATCTTTACCTCCAAATGTCACATTACCCGTCCATTCCTCATCAATAGGAATATGATAAATTTTCTTTCCTTCATGATTGAAAACATGCACCCCGTTTCCCGTAAGATAGAGATTTCCATGTTTGTCGATCGTCATTCCGTCAGATCCCATCTCACAGAAAAGTTTTTTTTCAGATAATTTTCCTTCACCCATCATATCATAAACATAAGTTTTACCGGCATCGATATCCGAAACATATAGTTTTTTGAACTTTTCACTTCCTACAATTCCATTGGGCTGCGTAAAGGTTTCGATTTTTTTCACAGCACCCTCTTTATTTCTATAATACAGGCTTTTATGAGGAGTCTCTTTTTTGAAACCTACCCAATAATCTCTTTCGTATAAAGGATCCGTAAAGTACATGCCACCGAATTTATCATTCCACACATCATTGGGACCATTGAGTCTTTTGCCTTCAACATTTGTAAGCAAAACTTCAATTTTTTTGTCTTTTGAAATTTTCCAGATTTCTCCTTTATTATCCGAACAGGTGATGAGATTATCATCTTTGTCGAAATGAGTACCATTGGCTCTTCCCGTATTATTTAGAAACTCAACAATCTGGTTGGTTTTCCAATCCCAGTAATAAATCTTATCGTTGGGCTGATCGGTAAAATAAACATTTCCTTCTTTATCCGAAGAAGGTCCTTCTGTAAAAGTAAACTGATCCGAAATTTTTTTCGGCTGTACGTCTTCATAAAACATAGTATTGGTATTTACTGATTTGCAGTTGAGTACTACTAAAACCAAACCAATAGGGGCAAACCGCAGAATATTTTTCATACAACATTAATTTTAATGGCACAATTTACGATTTGTACAATCAGATTCAAAGTTATTTTCTCATTTGCAGACATTAATAACGATACATTACAGTTATTTAGTTTTTTACTGGACTGAAAATAAAAAACGCAGACTAAGAATAATTTTTACCCCGTGATCCAACTTTTCCGGAAGTGTTTTGCTGATGAAATTTAAAAAATTTTTATCTTTGAAAATTAGGATTCCAAAAATGAAGATAAATTTACCAGACAAGCTGTATTATTCCATAGGAGAAGTTGCGAAAGCATTTGATGTAAACACTTCATTAATAAGATACTGGGAACAGGAATTCCCTATCATTAAGCCTAAAAAAAACAAAAAGGGCAACCGTTATTTCACTCCGGAAGATATCAAAAATCTTCAGATCATCTATCATCTGGTTAAAGAAAAAGGTTACACGCTCGACGGCGCCAAAATTGCCCTTACCACCAACAGCAAAATCTCAGAAACCATCACCCTTATCGACAGACTGGAATTTGTAAAAGCGGAACTGCTGAAACTTAAAGATTCTTTGGTGGAAAAAGATAGCGAATAGGTAAAATTTTTAAGATAAATTCCTTATATAAGGATATTTTTAATCGGTTTCATTCAATTTATATTCTGAAATCATCCAATTGCAATCCGCTCATTGTTAATAAGTGACAGAATTGTTAAGTTTGCGGCGATGAGAAAAAAATATTACCAACAGCTGGCGTTCATGGGGATGCTAGTAATTATCTTGTTTGGATTTCAAAAATACAGAAGCAGGGAAAAGGAGGTTTTCCCAAACGTGCATTTTATCGTCAATAATCCTGCAACTTTAAAACTGTCCGAATTTGATCCTAATGACCTTGATGAAAAACAGTGGCAGAATTTAGGATTCACTGAAAAACAAACCGTTACCATTCTTAATTATAAAAAAATTGTAGGAGGAAAATTTCTTTCCCGGGAGCAGTTTAAAAAATGCTTTGCGGTCTCGGAAGAAAAGTTTTCAGAACTGGAACCGTACATATTATTGCCTGAAAACAACAGGGAAGCGAACATGAACGGTTTTGCTCATTTTAAAAAGAAATCAATAACGGTTTCACGAAAATTCAATCCCGATTTTTATGCTGTAACTGACTGGATAAAGCTTGGATTTTCAGAGCGGCAGGCGGAAGCTATTATTAAATATAAAAACTATCTGGGCGGAAGTTTTGTAAGCAAAGAAAAATTCAAAGAGTGTTTTATTATTAACGAAGAAAATTATCAAAAGTTATCATCTTATCTTATTCTTCCTGAAAAAACACCTGCCGGATTTAATTACTACAAGAATAATTCAATTTCCGGAAAAACTAAAATTCAATACCGTCCTTTCGATCCGAATCTATTAGACACCGATGGCTGGAAATCGCTGGGCTTTTCTGATAAGCAGTCACAGATTATTGTCAATTACCGTGACCGGAATTTAAAAGGAAGCTTTAAAAACCTGGAAGATATCCGGAAATGTTTTGTAATATCCACTGAGAAATTTGAGGAACTGAAACCGTTTATCAGATTAAATCAAGAATCCATTGCCGCCCGGCAAAATACTGTACCACCTGAAATTAAACAGCAGGAAAAAACAGACTTTTCTAAAGTTGATCTGAATTCGATTACTTTCAGACAGCTTTTAGAATTCGGATTCGATGAAAAAGCAGCCGGCTCTATGATTGGTTTCAGGAAAAAACTGGGTGGATTTATGAATAAGGAGCAGATATTAACAACGTATAACATCGATATACCATTAATGGAAAAACTGCTTTCCACAGCTCAGCTTAACACATCGAATGTCATAAAATATACCTTGACCGAAGCGCCGGAAGAATGGCTTAAAAGCCATCCCTATTTTAAATATTCCGCAGATAAAATTATTTTCTACAGGCTTAGCGAAAAAGATGAAAAGAAACTCTGGAAACTCTTAAAGATCAAACCGGAATATGAGGCTAAGATGAAACTGTACCTTAAATGATCCGGAACCTCAATTCAATTATTGAAATATGTATCCGGAGCGTCGGGCTTTAGCCCGAAGTTTCAATAAGGAACAAAATAAAGGCTTTAGCTAAAACCTATAAATAAGTTTTGGCTAAAGCCCGTTTTTATTCATGATCTGAATGGGCTAAAGCCCATTTCTATTGATGTTACAAATTGATCTTATTCCGAAACTGAGGTTAAAATAATATACTTCGGTTAATACCTTAGCTAATCAAAAGTTTTACTGGAATCTTCAACAAGCTTCTGCAGTGTGGCAAGCTCATCATCGGTAAGGTCTCTCCATTTTCCAATAGGCAGATCCAGCTTGATATTCAAAACACGTATCCTTTTGAGTTTTTTCACTTCGTATCCGAGGTATTCGCACATCCTCCGGATCTGGCGGTTTAGTCCCTGTGTAAGAACAATCCGGAAGTTCATTTCATCAATTTTTTCAACCTCACATTTTTTGGTTACTGTATCTAAAATCGGTACGCCATTTCTCATTTTTTCGAGAAATTTCGGCGTAATCGGCTTGTCAACCCGTACGATATATTCTTTCCCGTGGTTATTTCTTGAACGCAGGATCTTATTAACAATATCGCCGTCACTCGTAAGAAGAATCAGGCCTTCACTTGGTTTATCAAGCCTTCCGATGGGAAAAATCCTTTTCGGGTGGCTGATGTAATCGATGATATTATTTTGTTCCCTTTTAGTATCTGTAGTACAGACAATTCCTACAGGTTTATTGAATGCAATATATACATGGTCTTCCTGCGGCTCACGAATCGGCTTGCCGTCTACTTCTATTACATCTTCATCGGAAACTTTCGTTCCCATCTCCGGAATTTTTCCATTGATCTTGATTCTCCCTTCTTCCAGAAGCTTATCTGCCGCTCTTCTGGAGCAGTATCCAACTTCTGATAAATATTTATTAATGCGTGTTTTTTCCATTAATCTTCTCCGTATCCTGTATAATTTTTATTACTGAAAATCGTCACCCCATAGCTTATCCCAACAAAAAAAGGATTCGAATTCCCTAATTTGTGAGCCTCCAGGAAAATACCTCCTTCCTGGCTGATTCTTTTTGAATAAGAGACTTGCAGCCCCAATCTTCCACCCCAAAATTCAGCATCGGAAACTGCCGAATGATTCAGCTGTTTTCCATAATTCAGTTCAATATAAAATGGCCTGTCTCCTGGATCAAAAATAAATTTTGGCTGTACCATCAAATAAATCAGATGATAGTTGTCCTGAATAAAACTATATCTGAACCCTGCTCCTAAAGCAAAGTTAGGAAGAAAATTATAACCGCCGATCGCCGTAATGCCATACATGATTTTACGTGGCGGCTCTGAAGTGATGTATTGTGTATTATTAGGAACTTCTTTTTCTTTATTTAATTTAAAACCAAGATGCAGGGATGGGTTAAAATAAAATCCCATCGTCTGTTTTGTAGTTTCAGCATGCTGAGAAAAAACTTTTAAAAAAGAAAGTAAGGCAAATACTATTATTAACTTTTTCATGACAGATTAAATCTAAAATCGTTTTCCAGAAAATCAGAAGTTGCGTCCTCAATCTTATAATCCCCGATTTTGGTTCTTCTCAATTGGGTAAGATACGCTCCAACTCCAAGCTCCTGCCCGATGTCATGTGCAAGGCTTCTGATGTAAGTACCTTTTGAACAGCCTACGGTAAAACTCACCAGCGGAAGGTCAATTTTAATTTCATTGATATAAAAAATAGTCGTTTTCCGGGATTTCATTTCAACTTCTTCACCTGCTCTGGCCAAGTCATATGCTCTTTTCCCTTCAATTTTTATAGCGGAAAAAACCGGTGGTGTCTGGTCTATTTCACCTACAAATTTCTCCAAAGCTTTACGAATTTGCTCTTCCGTAATATGCGAAATATCCTGATGAAGAATTTCCGGCTTTTCTGTATCGTAAGACTCGGTCTGAACACCTATCTTAATTTCCGTCCAGTATTCTTTCGGTGCATCCTGGATTTCCGGAATTTTTTTCGTGAATTTCCCACAACATACAATCAGAAGTCCGGTCGCTCTCGGATCTAATGTTCCTGCGTGGCCGATCTTAAATTTTTTTGGGAGGTTAAATTCTCTTTTGAGTTTATATTTCATTTTATTGACCGCCTGAAAAGAGGTCCAATCCAAAGGCTTGTCCAATAAAAATATATGTCCTGACTGTAAGTCTTCAGCTGTCATGGTCGAATGATAATAAGTAATTGGTAATGTGTAATCAGTAATGTTGATTTACTTTAATTTACTGAAAAAAATAAAAATAAATCAGCAAAGCTATTCCAACAAAAATACGATACCAGCCCCAAGGTTTAAAACCATATTTATTTAAAACTCCGATGAATGCTTTAATGGCAATCAATGCAACAATAAAAGCCACAATGTTTCCTATAATAAAAATAACTATATGATCCTGTGAAGACATGATCATCTCGTATCCTTTCTGTGGATTTGCCGTTTCTTTGCCCCATGTTTTTACAAAAACAGAATATACTGTAACCGCAAGCATCGTTGGAACGGCAAGGAAAAATGAAAATTCTGCCGCTGCTTTTCTCGTTAAACCCTGCGCCATCCCGCCGATGATAGACGCGGCACTCCGGCTGGTTCCCGGCATCATCGCCAGACATTGCCAAAAGCCAATGGTAACCGCTTTTTTTATGGTAATTCCTTTTTCATCATCAATTCTGGGATTTTTAAACCATTTATCCGCAAATAAAAGAACTACCCCTCCTAATACTAATACTGACGAAATAGCGATCTGATTTCCCAAGACCGCTTCTATTTTATCATCAAAAAGATATCCTAATACAAGAGCAGGAACTACAGCAAAAGCGAGCTTAAAGTAAAACTGTAAATTTTTCAGATCAAAAAATTTTTTCCAGTAAGCAACAACTACAGAAAGTATGGCTCCAAACTGAATAGAAACCTGGAACATTTTTAAAAATTCGTCTTCCGGCAATCCCATTAAACTGGCCGTAAATCCCATATGTGCCGTAGAAGAAATAGGAAGATATTCTGTTAGTCCTTCAATGATTGCAATGATTATTGCTTTGATTAAATCCATATTTTTTTTGTATTTATCAAAAAAAACTTTGTCAAAGTCCGGAACTCTGACAAAGTTTATATCTTAAAATATTGTTTATTTTCTTTTTAAAATGGCATACACCTCGATCACAAATCCTATGACTACAAACAGCGGTGCAATTCTGATTCTACGGATAGAAAAGATCCCGTCATTCCATGAATTAGGATCAAATTTTCCGTCTACGGTATTGGCATCCGCACCCATCATCAGAAGGAATCCAACGATGATAAATGCAAGACCTATCAGCATCCACTTAAAGTTTTCCTTTCCGAAATAAAAGTTTGTTTCCTGAGGCACTTCATTGGGTTCTTTTCCGAAGTCTTCTGCGGAAAATTTATTTGTTTTTTTGCTCATTTTAAGAATAATATAAATCGTCAACGTTTGATCTTAAGAATCTCCAGGTAGCAACTACCGTACTCAGGACCGTGATAAAAATTCCTACTCCGAATACCAGTAATACCAGCCAGAAATACTGATTATTGTCCTGTACGAAGGCTGAACCGATCTGGCTTGTAAAATAGTACCAGATCCCGAACAATGCCAGAAGACCGATTACAGAACCGATGGCTCCGAGAACCACTGCTTCAATAATAAAAGGCTTAAGAATAAACCTTCTTTTTGCTCCTACAAGCTGCATGGTTTTAATGATAAATCTTTTGGAGAATATTTTCAAGCGGATTGAATTGTTGATTAATACAACCGCCAAAATTAAAAACAATATGGAAAAACCTAAGATCCACTTTAGAATCCTGCTCAGGTTATTATAGACATCCACCATCAGCGTACTGTCATTTTTTACTTCAGCAATGCCCGGAACGGCTTTGATTACTTTCAGGGCTTCATCAATTTTGGCAGGATCTACATATTCGGGTTTTAATGCAATTTCTATAGATGATGGAAATATATTTTCTTCGAAAAGGGCATCCGTATCGATTCCCATGCTTTTTTTAGCTTCCTGAGATGCCATTTCACGGCTGATATAAGTTGCTTTTTTCACCGGAGCCAGCGTCTGAATTTCCTTGAAAACTTCGGCTTCCATTTTCGCAATCTTTACAGAATCTTTAGCGTTATAATTTTCAGCGAAATAGGCATTTACCACAAGCTGTTCTTTGATATAATCGGAATATTTCTGGGCATTGATTAAAATAAGTCCCATTAATCCCAATAAAAATAACACTAAGGCAATACTTATTACCACTGTAATATTGCTAGACCTAAGCCTTTTCTTATTAAATTCATCTACAGATTTAGCCATTAATATTAAAATTTTTGGCTAAAATAGAAAAAAACTTCCGAAATTTGGGAACGAAAAAGAGAAAATCACTGTTAATAAAATCATAAAAAACATTGAGTGTAAAAGCAAAAAAGCATCTTGGTCAGCACTTTCTGACAGATGAAAACATCGCAAGAAAAATCGTAGAAGGTCTGAGTTTTGAGGGCTACAAAAATGTAATGGAAGTGGGCCCGGGAATGGGAGTTCTCACCAAATATCTGCTGGAAAAAGACCAGCATATTTATCTCGCTGAGATAGATAACGAATCCATTGAATATCTTAAAAATAATTATCCCAAAATAACTGAAGAAACTTTTGTAGGTGATTTTTTGAAACAGGATTTTCAATTTACCAAAGGTGAGCAAATCGCTATTATCGGAAACTTCCCGTATAATATTTCATCCCAGATTTTGTTTCAGATCGTAGATCATTATGAACTGATCCCCGAAATGGTGGGTATGTTCCAGAAAGAAGTTGCTGAAAGAACAGCCGCAGTTCCGAGAACGAAAGATTACGGAATCCTTACGGTTCTGATCCAGGCTTATTATGATACTTCATATTTGTTCACGGTTCATGAAAATGTGTTCAACCCGCCCCCCAAAGTAAAATCAGGGGTTATCCGACTGACAAGAAATCCCAAAGAAGGACTTTCAGGAAATGAAGTTTTGTTTAAACAGATCGTAAAAGCCGGGTTTAACCAGAGAAGAAAAAAACTCTCAAACGCCCTGAAAATTCTGAATATTCCCGAAGCGTTAAAAACCCATGAATTCATGGATAAAAGAGCAGAAGAGCTGAGTGTTGCAGATTTTATTTCATTTACCCAGCTTTGGAAAAACAATCAGTAATTGATTTAGAATAATAAACGAAAAGCTCCTGAAGAGTTTGTTTTCAGAAGCTTTTTGTTTAAGATTTAATTTTCAAGTTTATGAACTTTTTTAGTTCCCTCATACATTTCGTACTGTAAAAAACGGGTCTCCAGTTTTCCATTGAAAAGTTTGATTTTTCTTGAAGGACGAAGTCCTATTTTCTTTACGGCTTCCAAATCCGAAGAAATAAGCCATGCCAGAGTATTAGGATAATTGGTCTTGAAGGTATCACCTATTTTCTTATAAAAATCGTCATCATTAATAGAAATTCTCTCATCGTACGGAGGATTGAAAACCATTAATAGCGGGAAAAGTTCTTTTTTAGAATCGAAAAAATTCTGTTTCTTAACTTCTATAATGTCTTCCATTTCTGCAGCTTCAATGTTTATTCTGGCGGCATTCAGCATTCTGGCGTCAATATCATAACCTACTATTTTTCCGGTGAATTCTTTTATTCGATTAACTCTGAATTCTTTTATTTTCGCAAATAAATCGGCATCATAATTTTTCCAGTTCTGGAAAGCAAATCTCTTTCTGAAAAGCTGTGCCGGAAGATCCATGGCAATCATGGCTGCTTCGATTAATAGTGTACCGGAGCCGCACATCGGATCAAGGAAATTTCCCTTTCCATCCCATCCCGCCAGCTGAAGCATTCCGCTTGCCAGAACTTCGTTGATGGGTGCTTCCCCCTGCTCTCGTCTGTATCCTCTTTTAAATAAAGGGTCTCCTGAAGAATCCAGTGAAATAGTAATCAATTCCCGGTCGATATGAAGGTGGAATTTTATGTCCGGATTTCTTGTTTCAACATTCGGACGTCTTTTGAATTTGTCCTGAAAATAATCAACAATCGCATCTTTCATCTTTAGGGTTACGAATTGTGAATGCTTAAAGGTTTCTGAATTTACCGTTGCGTCAATCGCAAATGATTGTTCAACATCCATAAATTCTTCCCAATTGAATTTGAAAAGCCTGTCGTAAAACTGATGTTGATTGAATGCTTTGAATTCATGAATGGGAACCAGAATCTTTAAAGCCGTTCTCGCAGAATAATTTATTTTATATAAAAAACCGAGATCCCCTTCGCAGTTGACCGCCCTGTTTTTTACTTCCACCTTTCTTCCGCCGAGTTTTTTAATTTCTTCCGCTAAAATCTGTTCTAACCCAAAAAATGTTTTTATCTGAATTTGTATATTTTCTGTATCCATATCTTATTATTAAAAGTTTAAATATTTAAGAATTAAAAGATTAGACATTCTGATTATCGTATGATTGAATATTTCAATCTTTCAATATTAAATACTTTTTCCTTTTACCGCACAAATTTAGTTATTTTTGCATTATGGAATGGTTTGAATCTTGGTTTGATACCCCTTATTATCATTTGCTTTACAGTAACAGAGATTACACGGAAGCAGAAAACTTCATTACAAAACTTACGGCAGACCTTCAGCTGCCGCCAAATGCTAAGATTATCGACCTTGCCTGCGGAAAGGGAAGACATTCTGTTTTCCTTAATACATTAGGATATGATGTTTTGGGTCTGGACCTTTCCCGAAAAAGCATAGAATTTGATAAGAAATTTGAGAATCAGACATTATCATTTGACGTCCATGATATGAGGAATCCCATTGATGCGGATCCTATGGACGCCGTATTCAACCTCTTTACAAGCTTTGGATATTTTGATAATGAAAATGATGACAAAAAAGTTTTTCATTCGGTTTTTAACGCCCTTAAACCAGGAGGCTTTTTTGTGCTGGATTATCTGAATGAAGAATTCGTACGGAAGAATATTGTTCCTGAAGCTGTCGTAACACGTGGAGATATCGAATTTAAGATTACAAAAAAAATAGAAGGAAGACATATAATTAAAGATATCCGGTTTGAAGATAAGGGAAAACTTTACCATTTTTTTGAAAAAGTAAAACTTCATACACTCGAAGCAATCAATACTTACGCTGAAGAGTGCGGTTTTGAACGAATTAAAATCTGGGGCGATTATCAGCTGAATGAATTTGATAAAGAAAAATCCCCCCGCTGCATTAATTTATTTAAGAAAAAATGATAACTGTTCTTTTACTGATTTTAAGTGTTGTTTCCGGAGTATTTTTAGGAAAATATTTTGGAAAAAAAGAAAAGCTGGCTAAAAACTTATTAATTTTAAGTGCCGGATTTTTGATTACCATCTGTCTTAACGAAGTTTTTCCGCAGGTATATGCTGCAGAAAAAGGAAGCAGCCTGGGTATCTTCGTCATTATCGGTGTTTTACTACAAATGATTCTGGAAGCGCTCACCAAAGGTTTTGAACACGGCCATTTTCATCATCATAGCGAGCATAATATTCTTCCCGCGGCATTAATGGTAGGACTTTTTATTCATGCATTCATAGAAGGAATTCCTCTGGCAAATGATGAACATGAGCTTTCTCCTTATCTCTGGGGAATTGTTTTTCACAATCTACCTATATCCTTTATTTTGGGAGCTTTTCTGTTTAACAGAAAAAATGAATCCAGATCTGCACCATCATATCCTTCATTGCTGATTGTAGCTTTATTTGCGCTGGCTTCACCAATGGGAATGCTGTTGGGTAATTACTTTGATCCTGATCTGCAGCCTTATTTTCTGGCTATTGTAGGAGGTATCTTTCTGCACATTTCTTCAGTCATTATATTTGAAAGCAACAAAAACCACAATATCGACTGGCTGAAAATCGGGCTCGTTATTCTGGGCGTTTCGTTGGCTTTGGTAATGCATCTTTTTCATGATCATGGACATTTGGGACATCATCATTAGATTACATAATTTCCTGATTAAATAAACAAAGCTCCGAAATTATCGGAGCTTTTATTTTAGATTTAATATGATCTATATTACATTAGAATTTCCATCCGAATGTAATAAAGAAGTTATTCCTCACATTTTTCACATCTGATACTGCATAAGCATCACTTGAGATCAGACGGCCCGAAGAATAATATCCTGCTTCATAAGCATTATCCACTACACCATATAAAAACGGATTGCTGTATTTGGATGTTATATTCTGATAAGACGCATCAATATAGAATGATCTGAAATCATATCCTAAGCCTACCGAAAATGCATTCCTGTCATTTAAAATAAGATTATTATAAGACTGACCGGTGATACCTCCATTATCCGTATATCTGTCAATACTTAGTGCATCAAAAGGACTTGAAGCATAGGCGTACCCGCCTCTTAATCTGAATTGCTTAAGTCTATATTCTGCCCCGATCTTTACTTCCGAAAGATTTTTGTAATTGTCTTTGAAGAAATCATTCAGTTCAGTTTCTGCATCGCCGTACACTTTATATTTAGGTTTTGTTAATCCTAATGTATAATCGACATTTAAAGCAAAACTTTTATTTGCAATAAACGCAGCACTTACAGTAGCTTTCATTGGTGAGGTAAGCTCTCTGTCTTCAACAGCATAATCATCTCCGTAAATAGGGTCATTATAAAAATTGTAGCTTCTGTCAATATTCCAGAAAGTAGGAGTTTCCAAAGCTGCACCCAATCTGAAGTTTCTACCCAATTTGCCAATTACCCCAAGTGATGCCGAGAAACCATTTCCTCTTTCATAAAAAGGAGTGTTCTGCTTGCTGAAATATTCTGAGCTTCCATTTGATAAAGAATTAAAAATTGCAGTATCAGACTGGTCAATGGACGAATTGAAAAAATTAAGACCCGCTCCCAGGTATAAATTATTATTATAATTTGCACCTACGCCAATACTTGTTTTGGACATATATCCATATCTGTCATAGGCATGTCTGCCTAATGAAGAACTCGTAGCATCAGGAAAATCATAAATTAAATTACTATTTCCGGGAGTTTCAATATAATTGTCTATATACTGATTGGAGTAGTTCACACCAATATTGATGAATTTCCATGCGCTTTCGGTCATCAACTGGAAGGTCATTACCCCTCCCACATTTGATAGATCACCTTTATTGATGGTGTATCCGTAAGATGATCCTGCATAAGAAGATGTATTTTTATTGCTGTTGACAGAAAGCGTTCCTGAAACTTCTCCCGAAATGGCAACTCCCAGACCGGCAGGGTTGGTAAGAAGAGAATTGGCATCCCCCCCTAAAGCCCCGTTAGATCCTGCCATGGCATTAAATTTCGCTGAACCGATATTAGGTGCATTGGAATAAACATCCACCGTATTCCTGATCACTGAAACATCTTGAGCCTGCGCAAAGAATGCTGCAGAAATACTCATTATTGCTAAAGATTTTTTTAACATTATTTTTTTGAATAGTTATTAATTTTAAAATTATCTGCCGCCCCGGAAACCTCCGCCTCCGCCACCGCCGGATCTGAAACCGCCACCGCCGCTTCCGCCACCGAAGCCTCCGCCTCCTGACCGGAATCCGCCTCCACTGTTGGAATTATTAAAATTGCCATTATTTCTGAAACCGCCGTCATTTCTTGGTTGGGAAGGCTGCTGATAATTATAGTTTTGTCTTGGCTGAACCTGATTACGGAATCCACCTTGAGATCTTACACTATTTTGACCGTTGAATCCTCTGTTGGTTGTATTTCCTTGTCTGAAACCGCCGCTGTTATTAGACCCTCTAAAACCGCCATTATTTGCATTGTCTCTGAAACTTCCGGTACCGGTAGAACTTCTTCTGAAACCATTTGAGCTGGTCACTCCATATTTATTGGCAAAACTTCCGTTATAAGTATTAAATCCTCTTCCGTTTACACCGCTTCTTCTGTAATAAGGAGCATAGTAATAGTTACTAGCCCAGCCCCAATAAGGATTTCCTCCCCATCCCCAATACGGGTTATACCCCCAGTAAGGCGAATACCCCCATCCTGAATTCCAGCCGGCACCCCAACCCCATGAGCCTCCCCATGAAAGTCCGATGCCCCAGCCACCGCCGTAGCCCCAATACGGATTATATCCTCCATACCAGCCGCCCCAGCCCCAAGGATTACCCCAACCCCATCCCCACGAGTTATCGTAGTAGTTGGTTTGGCTTCCTGCATAAATCCCCCAATCGGAGTCAGTTGCTGTATTATTCCAGTTGTAGCTGTTCCAGTCATCATAACGCCCCGTTCGTGAATTATTTTCGGCGTTTTGGATAAGATTCGAATCATCTTCATAATAATTATAATCTTCTCCTACCCTGTTTCCTCTGTCGTTAATAATTACTCCCTCCGGAAGTGTATCCTTATTAGGGTCGTAATAAACGCCATCTGTCTCGCTGTAACCACCCATCTGAGCGCCGCAGGACATAAGTAACAATCCGCCTGCTACTGCCAAAATCCCTTTGGATTTAATAGCACCAAGCAAATTTTTATGTATATTTCTTTTCATGATAACGTAAAAATTTTTTATTTAAATTATATTTGCAAAATGTACCAAAAATGTACCATTACCAGTGGTACAAAAATCTATCAAAAATAGATTTTTATTTTTAGATAACAATAATAGCAAAAAGTTAAAAAAATTAAAAAAAAATTAATGGCAAAATTAACCTCAAGAAGCGAAGATTACAGCAAATGGTATAACGAGTTGGTGGTAAAAGCCGACTTAGCTGAAAACTCAGGAGTAAGAGGATGCATGGTGATCAAACCATATGGCTATGCAATCTGGGAGAAAATGCGTGACGAAATGGATAAAAAATTCAAAGAAACAGGTCACGTAAACGCTTATTTCCCGCTTTTTGTGCCCAAAAGCTTGTTTGAGGCTGAAGAAAAAAATGCAGAAGGTTTTGCTAAAGAATGTGCCGTTGTTACCCATTATCGATTAAAAACAGATCCTGATAACCCTTCCAAACTGATTGTGGATCCTGATGCCAAGCTTGAGGAAGAACTGATCGTACGACCTACTTCGGAAGCCATCATCTGGAATACTTATAAAAACTGGATTCAGTCTTACAGAGATTTACCGATATTGATTAACCAATGGGCGAATGTTGTACGTTGGGAAATGAGAACACGTCTTTTCCTGAGAACTGCTGAATTTCTTTGGCAGGAAGGGCACACCGCTCACGCCACAAAAGATGAGGCGATTGAAGAGGCTGAAAAAATGAACAAAGTCTATGCTGATTTTGCAGAAAACTTTATGGCAATGCCTGTCATTCAGGGGTTAAAAACACCTTCCGAAAGATTTGCCGGAGCTGATGAAACCTACTGTATAGAAGCATTAATGCAGGATGGAAAAGCACTTCAGGCAGGAACATCTCACTTCTTAGGTCAGAATTTCGCCAAAGCTTTCGATGTAAAATTTACCAATAAAGAAGGAAAAATAGAACACGCATGGGCAACTTCGTGGGGAACTTCCACACGTCTCATGGGAGCGTTGATTATGACCCATTCTGATGATTTCGGATTGGTATTGCCTCCTACGTTGGCTCCTATCCAGGTTGTAATTGTTCCGATCTTTAAAGGCGATGAACAGCTGGCGCAGATTAGTGAAGTAGCATTGGATATTCAGGCTAAATTAAGAGCGAAAGGAATTTCCGTGAAATTTGATAATGATACCCAAAACAAACCAGGCTGGAAATTTGCAGAATACGAGTTAAAAGGTGTTCCTGTAAGAATTGCGATGGGACCGAGAGATCTTGAGAACAAATCGGTAGAAATCGCAAGAAGAGATAACCTTACGAAAGAAGTACGGTCTATTGATGGTTTAGATTCTTACATTGAAGAATTATTGAAAACCATTCAACAGGATATTTACAACAAAGCCTTCGAATTCAGAAAGAACAACATAACAAAAGTTGATTCTTATGATGAATTCAAAAAAGTTCTTGAAGAAAAAGGCGGATTCCTATATGCACATTGGGACGGAACCGCAGAAGAAGAAGAACAGATCAAGGAAGAGACTAAAGCAACCATAAGATGTATTCCTTTGGATGATGATATCGAGGAAGGCATATCTCTTATTTCGGGAAAACCTTCAAAAAGAAGAGTTTTGTTTGCAAAAGCATATTAACTTATCTTAAATAAGATTTTGAATCTGCAAAAATCCGATGGATTTTTGCAGATTTTTTTTTATCACAGCCGTTTGGACGAGTTTTTGATAGCATTCTACAACATTAATCTCAAAATAATTTACTATGTCTCTAAACATTATTGATCTTATTAAAGGACAGCTGGGACCGGCTTTGGTATCGCAGGCTGCTTTACAGTATGGCGAAAGCGAATCCGGAATTTCAAAAGCGATCGGAGGAATGCTGCCTGCTGTTGTAGGCGGACTGGCTAATAACTCTGATAATCCTTTAGTTTTGGACGCTATCATGAATTCCTCTTCACCGGATATCCTGAATAACCTCTCAGGAAATTCCTCAAATAATTCATCGATTGCCAGTGTGCTTACACAGATATTCGGCGATAAGATGAACGGACTTGTGAATTCTGTTGCTACTTACGCAGAAATCAGTAATAATTCTTCAAACTCTCTTTTACATTTGGTTACCGGCGCAACTGTCGGCACCATCAGCAAATACGCTGCAGATAATAATCTGGATAAAGCCGGAATTTCAGGCCTTCTTAATGACCAGAAAGGGATTGTTTCAACTTTATTGCCTGCAGGACTTTCCTTTGCTTCTCTTAATATGGGAGACTGGGACGCAAGATATAAATTTGACAATGATAAAGATAAGATCAACATGCCTGCTCAGGAAGAACCAAAACCTGAAGTTACAAGAAGTACCACCCTTAACGGAACTTTTCCTGATAGGAATAAAGATAAGGACGGATCTATCTGGAAATGGCTCCTGCCTCTTTTATTGCTGATTGCTGCAGCTTATTTCATTTGGAGACAGTGTGAGCAAAGAGAAACAACGACAACCACTATGGTAACTGATTCCGGCGAAGTGGTAACCGATACCGCAACTACTACAAGAAACAATACCGCGACAGGAATATCTCCTGCTCAAGCTGATGAAGATATCGATCTGAACGGTACTCCATTAAGAGGCTACAAAGGCGGTATGGAAGATCGTATGATTGCTTTCCTAAAGTCTGACGGTTATAAAAACGCACAAAATGATGACGAATTAAAAGATACCTGGTATAATTTTGACCATGTAAATTTTAAAATGGGAAGCGCCAACCAGCTTGAAGCAGGATCTGAAGGGCAACTTCAAAATCTGGTAGCTATTTTAAAAGCATATCCTGATGTTAAGGTTAAAATAGGAGGTTATACTGACAAAACCGGAGATGAAAACACCAACCAAAAATTATCTGACGATCGTGCAAAATTTATACGATCATGGCTTGATAAGCAAGGTGTAGGATCACAGATTACAGGAGCAGACGGATATGGAAGTGAGTTTGCAACTGTTGATGCCTCTGCTTCTGATGCTGAAAGAGCCGTTGACCGTAAAATGGCGGTGCGTTTTGCAAAATAATTTTATTTAAATATATATTACAGATCCCGAAATGTTTCGGGATCTTTTATTGATGATTTTGTAGTTTTCATTTATTTAATTACTTTTGTTAGTCATTTCTAACATTTATATGAATCTGAATTTAAAGAACGCCTGGCGACGAGATAAGACCTCAAATTCACTATCTGAAGTCTATTCTTCGGTGAAAGTTCCTAAAAATGGAAGTTTCTGGAGGAAATATCTTGCGTTTGCCGGCCCGGGACTTATGGTTGCCGTAGGTTATATGGATCCTGGAAACTGGGCTACTGATATTGCGGGAGGAGCACAATTCGGATATACGCTGCTTTCCGTAATACTGATCTCGAATATTTTCGCGATGGTGCTACAGCATTTATCCGTAAAACTTGGAGTAGTTGCCGAAAGAGATCTTGCTCAGGCGTGCAGAGACCATTTTAGCCCGACTACCAATTTTATATTATGGATATTTTGTGAAATTGCCATTGCAGCGTGCGATCTTGCTGAGGTAATTGGATCCGCTATTGCACTTAATCTTCTCTTTGAAATTCCTCTTACCTGGGGAATTGTTATAACGACAATAGATGTGCTTTTCATTCTTCTGCTCCAGTCTAAAGGATTCCGGTGGATTGAAAGTATTGTAGGTGGACTAATTTTTATTATCCTCGCTTGTTTTGTCTATGAACTGGTGATTTCAGAGCCTGCCGTGAACGAAATTTTCGGAGGACTTGTGCCGAAAGCAGAAATCGTTCAGAATCCGGCGATGCTTTATATTGCTATAGGAATTTTGGGGGCAACCGTTATGCCGCATAATTTATACCTGCACAGCAGCATTGTTCAGACGAGGGATTATCCAAGAAATAGTGAGGGAAAAAAAGAAGCCATAAAATTTGCAACATTAGACAGCACTTTTTCTCTGATGCTTGCATTTTTTATTAATGCCGCCATCCTTATTCTGGCTGCGGCTACGTTCCATATTTCCGGAAATCACGATGTAGCGGATATTCATGACGCTTACAAATTACTAACTCCCATTTTGGGAGCTTCCATGGCAAGTATTGTTTTTGCGATTGCCTTACTGGCTTCTGGGCAAAATTCCACCTTAACGGGAACTCTTGCCGGGCAAATCGTAATGGAAGGTTTTCTGAATATTAAATTAAAACCCTGGCTGCGGCGCCTTATTACAAGGTTAATTGCTGTTATTCCGGCTCTTATTGTCGCTATTCTTTACGGTGAACAGGGAACAACAGACCTATTGGTATTAAGTCAAGTAATACTGTCCATGCAGCTGAGTTTTGCTGTTGTCCCATTGGTGATGTTTACCAGTGACAAAGCGAAAATGGGAGAGTTTGTGAATAAACCTTTCTTAAAGATTTGTGTCTGGATTATTTCTTTTATTATTATAATCCTGAATGTGTATCTTTTATACCAGACTTTTTTTGGAAAAGGAGTTTAAAGCGAATGTATTAAGAACTTTATATTTAAAAATTCTCAGTTTTACAATTTATATTCTATTTAATTAATTTTAAGCCACCCCGTCTTCTCTCTTTAGTCGAATCCATCCTTCCAAAAGAGGGGAATTTTGCAATATTAAATTTATGCATATTAAAATAATAGATTTAAACAGACCGCAATTTCAAATGGTGGCTGAGGTTCTCGAAGTCACCAAACCTACTACCCTAGCCGCGATAGTAACGGATACCCCACAGCACGCGTTGGTGGTGAAAGCATGCGGCCGCGCGAGGAATATGAGTGGATAGCGCGAAAAAGCTCCTAAAAAACCAATGGTGAATGGTGAGTTGTGAAGTTTAAATCACAATATCTGCCTAAATGTCACCCTTTCTCCTTTGGCAGAATGTTTGTCAATACTAACCCAAATAAATATTGAATTATGGAAAATCAGGATATCAACGAAGAAAGCATCAATAATCAGGAAGAAACGAATATTCAGAATGAGGCGATATCAGAAGACAATGTGACAGCAAAACCTTCTGCGGAGGAACTTTTGGCAGAGGAAAAAGACCGTTACATCAGATTGTACGCAGAATTCGAAAACTATAAAAAAAGAACATCTAAAGAAAAGATGGAATTTTTCCAGTATGCCAATCAGGATATGATGGTTTCCATGCTGGGCGTTCTGGATGATTTTGAGAGAGCTTTAAAGGAAATTGCCAAAAATGGTAATCCTTCGGATCTTCAGGGCGTTGAACTGATCTACAATAAATTTAAAAGCAAATTGACCGAAAAAGGACTGAAAGCAATGGAGGTAAATCCGGGAGACAGCTTTAATGTAGACTTCCATGAAGCCATTACTCAGATTCCTGCTCCGTCAGAAGATCTTAAAGGTAAAATTGTAGACGTGATTGAAACAGGATATACTTTGGGAGATAAAGTGATCCGTTTTGCGAAAGTAGTAACAGGAAATTAACATAAGCAACACGTAATGGGAAATAAGGAATCTGACTATTACCCATTGCTGATTACTAATTACTTATAGAAAAACATGTCAAAAAGAGATTATTACGAGGTTCTTGAGATCAGCAAATCTGCATCAGGCGACGAAATAAAGAAAGCATACCGTAAAATGGCCATCAAATATCACCCTGATAAAAATCCGGGCGATAAAGATGCTGAAGAAAAATTCAAGGAAGCTGCAGAAGCTTACGAAGTACTGAGCGACGAACAGAAACGTGCAAGATATGACCAGTTCGGACATGCGGGAGTTGGCGGAAACGGCGGTTTCGGCGGCGGCGGTTTTGGCGGCGGAATGAATATGGAAGATATTTTCAGCCAGTTCGGAGATATTTTCGGCGGTGGTTTCGGAGGTTTTGGTGGCGGAGGCGGACGTCAGCAGGTTAAAGGCTCCAATTTACGAATCAGAATCAAGCTGAATCTTGATGAAATGGTGAACGGCACGCAGAAGACCATCAAGGTAAAGAAAATGAAGTTAGCTGAAGGAGCTACTTCAAAAACCTGTCCTACCTGCGGTGGTTCTGGAGTTCAGCTTAAGGTGATGAACACCATGTTCGGACAAATGCAAACGCAAACTACTTGTGGGACCTGTCAGGGAATCGGTAAAGTAGCGGATAAAATTCCTGCCGGAGCGAACGCACAGGGGCTTATCAAGGACGAAGAGGAAGTTACCATCAATATTCCTGCAGGAGCAAGAGACGGTATACAGCTTAATGTAAGAGGAAAAGGAAATGATGCGCCTTTCGGCGGTATTCCTGGTGACCTTTTGGTAATTATTGAAGAAGAGGTTGATAAAACCATCAAAAGAGAAGGAGATAATCTTCATCAGGAATTGTATATTTCTTTTGCTGAAGCAGCTTTGGGAACAAAGAAAGAAGTACCAACCGTTGGCGGAAAGGTGAAGATCACCATCGATCCCGGAACACAGTCAGGTAAAATCCTGAGACTTGCAGGGAAAGGTCTTCCAAGCATCGACAGCTACGGCAAAGGCGACATGTTTATCCATATCAATGTCTGGACACCACAAAAGCTTACGAAAGAACAGAAAGATTTCTTTGAAAAGCAGATGGACAGCGGTGAAATGATTGCTGAACCTTCCGGAAAGGAAAAAACTTTTTTTGATAAAGTGAAAGACTTGTTCAATTAATATAGAGTAAAAAAGAGGCTTGAAGGCCTCTTTTTTATAAAGTTTCGGGGCGGCTTCTTCGAAGCCGCCCCGAAACTAAATCATTCAGAAAATAAAATTAATTCCTTTTAAAAGCCAGCGAATAAATTCCTTTTCCAGCTGTAAAAAGAGCTACCGCAAGCAATCCGCCACTTAAACCAAAGACAAGCTCTTTCAGGATAGAAGGCCAGGTTGGAAACAGGTGATGAAAATAATCGATTCTGTGGGCAAATATCCCTCCGGCAACGAGGATCAGTGCAATCGTACCGATAATTCCCAATGCTTTGATGACAATCGGTAATGCTTTTACCAAAAAATGCCCCAGCTTTCCAAAGAATCCTTTGTTATTGCTTTTCTTAATTAATTTGAATCCGGCATCGTCCATTCTTACGATTAACGCAACAATTCCGTATACGCCTACCGTTGCGATAAATGCAACCAAACTTGTTACCAGAATCTGGGTAATGAAAGGATGACTTTCTTCCAATACCGTTCCCAGCGCAATGATAACGATCTCAATGGATAAAATAAAATCTGTGGTTATGGCTGATTTTACTTTGGCTTTTTCAATTTCTTCTGGGCTCTGTCCTTTTGTGTCTTCAATTTCCTCTTCAACTTCATGGCCTTTTTTGTCGCGGTGAAAAAGAAATTCAATTATTTTTTCTATTCCTTCAAACGCAAGGTAAAGTCCCCCGAGGATCAGCACATAGTTAATCGCCGGTGCATACAGCCAGTTCAGTAAAAATACAATCGGTAAAATGATTAACTTATTGACGAAAGAACCTTTAGTGATAGCCCACAATACCGGAAGTTCGCGGGATGAAAGAAATCCGGTTGCCTTTTCGGCATTTACTGCCAGGTCGTCCCCCAGAATTCCTGCTGTCTTTTGAGTCGCAATTTTACTCGTTACCGCTACATCGTCCATCAGAGCTGCGATGTCATCCAAAATAGCAAAAAAACCAGATGCCATAAATTTTAATATTTTTTTAATAATTGTTAAACAAAAATAATTATTTAATTTGACTTGCTCTATGATGAATTCGCGTTTTAGAAAAGAATTATGATCATTAATTTAATAAAATTGATTGTGAACATTTTAAAAAGATATTTAGCCAATCGCAAGATCAAATCATCATGCTTACATTATCAACTTCCATGCTAAAAGAAAACAGTAATGAAGTTTAATCCCGCACGGATATTACTTTTGTAATTTTTATGTACCTTTAATTTATGAAAAAGCTGATTCTAAAGTATCATTTTTTCGTCCTGGGATTAATCAGCTTTGTATTACAGTCATGCAATACAAAATTCAGAGTCTGGGTGGGAACGAATAACGAACAGAAAATATACAATCTTAAATACGGTGAACATAAAAGGCAGAAAATGGATGTTTTTCTTCCTACAGATTATCCCGATGATGCTCCTATTGTCTTATTGATTCACGGAGGAGCTTGGAAATACGGAAAGAAAGAGCACATGATTCACATTCAGAAAATGCTTTTTAATCATAATATTCCGAGCATCAATATGAATTACAGGCTGGTTTCAAAATCAAAAAAAATCACCTACCGGGAACAGCTGGAAGATATCAATGCGGTGATTTCAAAATTTAACGAACTGGCAGCAAAGGCAGAGCTACAGCCAAATAATTATATTCTTTTGGGTGAAAGTGCGGGCGGCCATCTTGCTTTATTGTACGGATACAAGAATCCCGAACAGATCCGGAAAATTATTTCCATGAGCGCTCCCACCGATTTTTATTCTGCTGAATATCTGAATTCGTTCTATTCCAAATATTCTTCCCCTACGCTTCAGGCTGTTGTAGGAAAAAAATTTCACAGGAAAAATATGTCAGAGGAATTCAAAAAGGCCAGTCCGATAGCTAATGTTTATGATGTTCCGACTCTGATTTTTCAGGGAAATCAGGATTTTCTGGTAAGTAAAAAACAGGGACTTGCTCTGGATTCGGCTTTAACCGCCCGGAAAATTCCGCACAAACTTATTTTTATGAAAAATACGGGACATGCTCCAAGATTTTTCAACAAGAAAAAAAGAGACACCTTAATTTATCCGAATATTCTGGAATGGATAAGATCATGAGTGATGATTAATGGTTGTTTGTTGATGGTTGATGGTTGACGACAATGGTGGATTGTTTGAAATTGCATTTTTTGCAGGCTTTTAGATTTTTAAAAACATATTGCATAAAAAAGGCCCGCTCGTTGAGCAGGCTTGTATTATTTAATCTGAATGATTATTCTTCGTCTTCGTCAAACTTATGATTTTCATATTTCGAAAAATCTTCTTTTTTCCCAAATAAAAACTTTAGGATTACCGGTACTGTTGTAATCAGAACAATAACGATAATTATCAGTTCAAGTTTTTTCTTAAGATCAATTCCGAACTGATCAATGAAAAGCTTATCAAGATAATGTCCTGCAAAGATCAGTAAGAAAGACCACAATACTGCGCCAATGATATTATCTCTTAAGAAATCCTTTTTATCCATTTTTACAATTCCGGCAACAATGGGTGTAAACGTTCTCACAACCGGCAGGAATCTTGCCATAATGATAGCTAGCGCTCCGTTTTTCTCAAAAAAATCATGTGCCTGGTACAGGTATTTTTTTTTAAACAGCCAGGTATCCTGTTTTTTGTACAGGGCAGATCCTGCCTTTCTTCCGAAATAATAACCTACTTCATTTCCGATAATAGCAGCAAGCGCCACAGCAGAAGCTAAAATAAACGTATCTAAGAAATCACTTCCCGTAGATCCGAAAGTTGCTCTTATAATGTCAATTGAATAAATTCCCGAAACAAAAAGAAGTGAATCTCCCGGCAAGAAAAAGCCTACAAAAAGACCTGTTTCAGCAAAAATAATAAACAGAATAAGCCAAAATCCGCCAAGCTTAATATAAAACTCAGGATTTAATAAATCTTTCCAATTAGTGAAGTCTTCCATACATTTTGATAAGTAACAAAAATAGGATTAATAAACGTCATTCCGAAATTTATTATAAGATTTTAACGAAATTTAAACATGACTTTTACAAGTCCATATCATCATCAGAAACTGCGGTTCCATCGGCCATGAGAAATGCTTTCAGGAATGGGGTGAGATTTCCGTTCATGACAGAATCCACATCCGAAGTTTCATATCCGGAACGCACATCTTTTACCAGTTTATAAGGATGCATCACATAATTACGGATCTGGCTTCCCCACTCGATTTTCATTTTATTGGCTTCGATCTCATTTCTGGCTTTCATTCTTTCTTCAAGCTCCATTTCATATAATCTTGAACGAAGCAACTGCATTGCCTTCTCTTTGTTCTGAAGCTGTGAACGGGATTCGGAGTTTTCAATGATAATCCCTGTTGGTGCGTGACGGAGACGAACGGCTGTTTCCACCTTGTTTACGTTCTGTCCTCCCGCTCCGGAAGACCTCATCGTTTCAAAGGAAATATCTGCAGGATTAATGTTGATTTCTATCGTATCATCTACCAAAGGATAAACATACACCGAAACGAAACTGGTATGTCTCTTGGCATTGGAATCGAAAGGTGAAATCCTTACCAGACGATGAACACCGTTTTCTCCCCGAAGATACCCGAATGCAAATTCGCCGTCAATTTCCAGTGTCACGGTTTTTACACCCGCAACATCGCCTTCCTGGAAGTTCAGTTCACGAATTTTATAGCCTTGCTTTTCCGCCCACATGGTGTACATTCTCATCAGCATGGAAGCCCAGTCGCAGCTTTCGGTACCTCCCGCTCCGGCTGTAATCTGTAGTACTGCGGAAAGTTCGTCGCCTTCATTGGAAAGCATATTTTTGAATTCTAGATCTTCGATTTTCTCCACTAATTGAGGAAAAGTTTCATCAAGCTCTTTTTCAGAATCGGGATCTTCTCTGGCAAAATCCATCAACACCTGCAGGTCTTCAAACTGAGTATGAATTTCTTCATAAGCCTCTACCCATTTTTTCTTGGAGCGGAGCTGCTTCAGGAATGCTTCGGCTTCTTTCGGGTTGTTCCAGAATTCAGGAGCTGCGGTTTTTTCGTCATCATTGGCTATTTCAATCTTCTTTTTATCGATCTGAAGATATTTATGGAGGTCATCAATTCTTGACTGAATTTCTTTTATCTGGTCGTTGTTTATCACGATTTTTTATTTTTGCAAAAATAGGAAATTTTTATTCCTTGTTTATGAATTCATAAAATCGGAAAATTTATTTCAATTACTTCTAATCTTAATTTTTTAATCGAATGAATTAAGATATATTTTTTAAACTTTTTTCGGGCCCGCATCTTTACCTTCCTCTTCATTATGAGTAAAACCAATTATCCTTCTAGGTTCTTCAACAGCCCGGTAAGAATCCAGTTCGATTTTAAGGTCTTTCACCCTGTTCTGGAACTGGTCGAAATTATTCACAATAACATCCGTCAAAAATCTGGCGATCTGGTCCAGGTATTCTTCCGTCAGCTTTCCTGCTGAATCCCGGAGAGCAGCTTTCAGAAGATTCTGATCAATCTTAAGATTTTCATTTCTTGTTTTCTGGTAGAGATTTTTAATCCTTTTTTTAAGACTCTGTGTAAAATCGATCAGCATGGTATTGCTGAACACCTTCATTTGAGAGGAGATGGTATGCCAGAAAGGAATTTTATCGGCTTTGTTGTTTTTCAGGATTTTAAATAAAAGAGAATCTTTCTCGAGGTTTCTGGTCATCGCATACAGAATAATTTCTGACCTTTCCGCAAGGTTTGGAGGAAAAACAGGAATCATGATATCAAATCTTCCGGGAGCCAGAATTTCTTCATCGATTTCGGAAACAGAATTGGCAGAACCTACCATCAGCAGTTCTTCCTGCTCAAATTTTGAAATGTAATGCAGAATAATTTCCTGAGTTTCAAGATTACAGGAAGCAACGTTGTTTTCAGCTTTTCTGGCCATCATAATATTATCAAAATCTTCCATGAACAGGAGAACTTTTTCTTCCTTCATCATTGCTATGAGAAAGTCATTAAAATTGGTCTGATTTCCGTTCACAAAAGAAGTTCCGAGATAATGCTTTTTAACTTCTTTGAATTGATAACCGATAATTTCTGCGATTTTGGTAGCCCAGAAAATTTTTCCGCTTCCGGGAGGACCGTATAAAATGATCCCTGCAGGCTTATTGATTCCCCAGTCTTTGATCTGCTGCGGATTAAGGAAAGGTTCCAGAACAGTGGAAATATGGAAGAACAAATCCCTGTACCCGATAAAATCTCTTTTCTGCAGACTTGTTTTGTGCCCGAAATAATCATACACGAATTTATAATTCCCTCCCAGCCTGTTATCGATCCCGTAGCTGGAAACGGAAGATTTGAAGAAGCCGTTATCAAAAATGTTGGGATCAGCCTCTTTGATTGCTTTCTCCACCTTTTCTTTGGGCTGATTGATTTTTTCGGCAATTTGCTCGAGCGTTTTTGTTTTATCGAGGTCTTTTTCATAGAGCCTTAGAAACTCGATGTTTTCACGGGCAAACTTTTCAAAGTCTTTTTTTATTTCAAAATTGGTACTGATACAATCTACGAGATCAAGATCAAAATCCTGAATGAACTGTTTTATTGCTTCTGCGGAAACGTTCAGTTCTTTTGCCAAATCAACTAATTTCATAAGGTTCTATTAATGCTAAACTTGTTTAAACTTTTTATTTTAAACAGATTTAATACCAAAAATAGCGTATTTGAAATTAAATTTAAATTGATTTAGGATAAAACTGTAACAAATGATTTTTTAAACAGACTACTACTATGTAAAACAAATTACATGGAAAAAATTCTGTCAGTAAAGAATCTTACTAAGAAATTCAAGAGAGTTGTGGTGAACAATATTTCTTTTGATGTAGAAAAGGGGAATGTGTACGGCTTGCTCGGCCCCAACGGAAGCGGAAAGTCTACCACCTTCGGAATGCTTCTCTCCACTATTAATCCTACAAGCGGCGACTGGTATTGGTTTGGGAAAAAAGGAACTGATCCGGACACGCTCAAAAAAATAGGTGCCATTATCGAACAGCCTAATTTTTATCCTTACCTGAGCGCGGAAACTAATCTGAAAATAGTGGCTGAAATTAAAGGCACTCCTTACAACAGAGTTGATGAGGTTCTTCAGACGGTAGGTCTTTTGGAAAGGAAAAAAGATACTTTCAAAACTTTTTCACTGGGAATGAAACAGCGTTTGGCTATTGCTTCTGCGATGCTGAATAATCCGGAAGTGATGATTCTGGACGAGCCTACGAATGGTCTCGATCCTGAAGGAATTATCCAGATCCGTGAGATCATCAGCAATATTGCAAAACAGGGAATTACCATTATTATTGCAAGCCACTTACTTGATGAAATTGAAAAAATCTGCAGCCATGTGATTGTACTGAAGGAAGGAAATTCCATCTACTGCGGAAGGGTGGATGAGATGACGGCCAACAACGGGTATTTTGAACTGAAAGCAGACAACAATACATTGCTTTTGAATGCATTGAATTCGTTGGGATGGTTTACATCTGTTAATCACGAGGGTGATATCCTGAAAGCCCAGATCCGCGATGATGCGTCTATTTCAGCATCCTCTCTAAACCAAAAGCTGGCTGAACAGGGGATATTCCTTTCTCATTTAACGAAGAAAAAGCTTTCTCTTGAATCTCAATTCCTTGAACTTGTAAAAAACACCAATTAATCATGATCAAATTATTAAAACTCGAATATTATAAAAATCTGAATTACAGACCATTTAAGATTTTTACAATCCTGTATTTTGCAATTTTAATTGCATTGCTTTGTATTGGACTTGTAGATTTTGATCTTTTTGGAGGAAAGATTAATCTAAAAGAGCAGGGGATTTATAATTTCCCCGAAATCTGGAATTTCACGACATGGATTGTTGCTTTGCTGAAGATTTTCCTAGGTTTAATTATTGTTTTTTCCATTTCGCAGGAGTTCAGCAACAGGATGTTTAAGCAGAATACGATTGATGGATTGAGCAGGAAAGAATTTATCTCCTCAAAATTATTGACCATCAGTATTTTCACTATTGTTTCTACAATTATTGTTTTTGGAATTACAATTTTTCTGGGATATAAATATTCAGATACCACTGAATCTGCGAAGGTTTCTGAAGAGATCTTCTTTATAGGAAATTATTTTGTAAAGCTGTTTACGTTTTTCTGTTTCCTGATGTTTCTTTCTGTTTTATTAAGAAAATCGGTTTTTGTTTTTCTTACCCTTTTCGCTCTTTGGATTGCAGAAAGGGTTGCCACAACGATGGAATCAGTGATCAAAGTACAGGGAATGACTGAAGCTCAAAGGACTAACGCTATGCAGAATGATTTTTTTGTTTCCAACCTTTTCCCTTTGGAAAGCATGTCTAATCTGATACCAAATCCTATATTAAGACTTAAACTGGCAAAAATGATGGGTATGAAATATGAATTCCACTACCCTACAGAAAGCATGATCGCGTGTCTTGTCTGGTGTGCCATCTTCATTATCGGATCATACTGGATTTTAAGAAAAAGAGACTGGTAATTCCTGATTTAAAGTTCAGGGTTTAGGATTCAAGGTTAAAGTTAGAATTTTATTTATTGCATAATTAAGTGATTCGTTTTTCGGGTCACTTTTTATTTTATTGAAGTTTTATTTATATTTAATAAAAATTAATGGCATGAAGAGAATATATTACGTTCCCGGGCTCATCAGCGCTTTACTGATACCGGTTTTATTTTGGTTCTATATTAATCCATATGTTGATAAAACGAAGTATAATGTAATTGACATCGGAATTCCTGCCAAATTAAGGGAAGATAACAGCAATAATATATACAGTTTTGAATCTGTAAGAAACTGGGATTATAAGAAAATAAAGGTTGATCCTTCAAAAGCTAAAGAAAATTCGAAATTTTATGTTTCGGAAATTAAATCTCTTCAAAAACGTAATGAAAAAGATACCGGAATAGAATTTATTTTAGACAACAATAATACGTACGGTGACTTTGTTTCTTTACTAAATGATATGTCGATTGCAAAACAGGAGACGTATGCTTTGGATCTGGAAAAAACAGGGCATGTATTTTCCACTGTAAATTATAAAAGTCCAAAAACTGAAGAAGAAGAAGAAAAAATGGGGTGCCTTTTATGCCATGATGTGATTTATACTTTTGTGGATGTAAAACCAGATTTTAAACAATATTATCTGAATATTTTTCAAAATCTCTCAAAACTTCCAAGCGGAGCTTATTATATCTTTTTCGGTTTTCTCTTATTTTTAAATATTTCCATGTTCAGCATTAAGGAAAGGTTTCAGATCCAGAGATTCCGTTTCGTATAATGAATCCGTTTTTTAAAAAAATGGGAAGATTTATTTTACCGCAAAGTTTATAATAACCAGCATTTTTATTTAAGGAGCAAAGAATAATCAACAAGTTGATTTGATGAAGCTTATTATTAAACCTCACGAAAAAGTTTTAATCTGATAAATCTTTGATCTTCGTAATCTGTGATATTTGCGGGATATTTTAATTCAGAAAATTGATACTATCTTTATTAGAGTAATAGATTCTTCACTGCGGCCCACTTCGTTCCGCTCCATTCAGAATGACATTTTTCAGAAATAAAAAGAAAGGACTGCCTTTCGGCAGCCCCCTCAATCACTTCACTTAAAACACTAGTTTTTATTTCTTGTCAAGGAGTGCGATATATTCGCCGTATCCTTTTTCTTTCATTTCCGCTTTCGGGATAAATTTCAAAGAAGCACTGTTGATACAGTAACGCAGTCCGCCTTTATCTTCAGGACCATCATTGAAAACGTGTCCCAAATGAGCATCTCCTGTTTTACTTCTTACCTCTACCCTTGTCATTCCGTGGGAACGGTCCAGCTTTTCTTCAACTAATTTTTTGGTAATCGGTTTTGAAAAACTTGGCCATCCACATCCGGATTCAAATTTATCAGTAGAGATAAACAAAGGCTCTCCGGTAGTGATATCCACATAAATTCCTTCACGCGTTTCATCCCAGTATTCATTCTGGAAAGCTCTTTCCGTACCGTTTTCCTGGGTTACATTATATTGTTCGGCAGTCAGTTTTTCCTTTAAAACTTTTTTATCCTGCTTCTGATATTTGGTTTCTTTTTTCTTAGGAGGGTTTGCATTTCTTGCCATTTCAAATAATCCCGGTTCAATGTGGCAGTATCCTCCCGGGTTTTTATCCAGGTAATCCTGGTGGTAATCTTCGGCTTTATAGAAATTTTTAAGCGGAATTGTTTCTACCAATACAGGCTTGCTGTAGTTTTTAGCCAATTTTGCCACTTCGGCTTTTACAATGGCTTCCGTTTCTTTATCAGTCGAATAAATTCCGGTTCTGTACTGATCTCCCCTGTCATTTCCCTGTTTGTTTAAACTCGTAGGATCAATGGTTTTGAAATAAAGGTCTATTAAAAGCGTAAGATCAACCTCTTCAGGATCATATTTCACTTTTACGGTTTCTGCAAAACCTGTAGTATGGCTTACAACTTCTTCATAAGTAGGATTTTCTTTATTTCCATTCGCGTATCCCACTTCAGTTCCTACGACACCTCTAATCTGTTGAAAAAAATGTTCAGTTCCCCAAAAGCATCCTCCTGCAAAATACACTTCTTTTAAATTTCTATTGTCCATAATGGTCTCATTTTCTTTTTTTGTTTCAGCAGACTTCATTTTTTTTGAATCTCCGCAGCTTGTTGCAAATACTGCTATTCCCAGCACAACGCCAAGTAAAATCAATATGTTCTTCATTTTTATATTTTTTTTCATTTTTTCAGATTTAAAATCATTAATCCAAATCCTAAAAGCATTACATCTTTTACGATAAAGAAGTCAGTTATCAAAATTCCGTCGACTGTTTTCCAGAGTCCCGGAGTCGTAAACAGATAGCTCAGTGTTATCAGGAAGGTAATAATCATTCCGGTGGCAGCGTACTTTCTGAGTGATGCAAATTTCACACTAAACAGTAACAATAATGCAATGATAATTTCTATGACTCCGATAGTATCGGACACTGCCTGAATGCTTACCATATCATATACGAAAAAAGTAAGAAAATGGTTTTCCACCAAAGGTTTTATGGCATTTGCTTCTGTAGGAGTGAATTTGAAAATTCCGATCCACAGCAGAATAATGACGGTTCCGAAAAGGGAGAGATAGTACCCCGTTTTTCCGATAAGGTTTTCATTATCAATTTTTAGTACAGTTCCATTCATTTTTTAAGATTTGATTATACTTTATTATTTTCAAAAGTATAGTCGGAACCGTTTCAAAATCCTGACAATTTATTTTATGAAATATCTAAATTTTTCAGAACCCTTTCTTTAACATTCTGAATATCAGAATCATTAATTTCAACATCACTTTCATCCGAAAGCTTTATTTTCAACATTTTATCCAATATTTCCAGCTTTTCTTTGTAGGCCCTGCACCATTTACAAATGGCAAGATGCAGGGAAAGTTTACGGCTTTCTTTTGGGGAAATATTTTCCGCATTCCGTTTTTCCATGAGCATCGTCGCTTCGCTGCACGGTAAAAAAATAATATGAATCAGTTTTTTAAGCATTTTAGATCAGTTTTGATTGGCAAACCAGTTCATTTCCAGGCATTCTCTCAATTGCATTCTGCCTCTTTGCAAAATCTTCCATAGATTAGTCGTGGAAATATCAAGTTCCTGACTCACTTCCGGTGCTTTTTTTTCTTCAAGGTAATACAGCTTCATCGGAATTCTCCACCGGGAAGGCAGATCTTCCAGGCATTCTTCCAGAGTTTTATTGAATTCTGCATTGTCTAACAGTTCGGTTTCTTCATTTCCTGCATTCCAGTCATTCAAAATATCATTGTTTTTCCAGGCTCCGTCTTCATCAAAAAAGTGATCCAGTTTAATATTGGGTTCGGTTTTATATTTTTTACGGTAAAAATCGGCCACTTTTCTGTTTAAAATAGTCATCAGCCAGGTGAGCGGCTGGCTTTTCCCTTCAAAAGATTCATAGGATGAAAAAGCGGAAATAAAAACTTCCTGAACAATATCTTCCGCCTCCACTTTATCGGACAACAGATACACCGCTCTTCTCAGCAATGCTGCTGAATACTGCTCTATCCAGTTTTTGAATGTTTCGTTTTTGGTCATTCATAAATTATTAAAAAATTTCAGCACATTTTCAAATTTGAAAACACAAATACAACCCAAACTAATATCAGTGAATAAAAAATGGTAATAATTAAACCAATATATGCTAAAGTAGTTTTTTCAAATCTTAGACTTCTTATTATTAAAAACCAATCCAGAAAAAAAAGAGGAATGGAAATATAAATGCAAATATCGACAAACACCTGATAAGCATAATTTGTATCAATACTGTCTGATAAAAACAAAAAAATAAGTAAAATAGGATAACAAAGAGTAAGTCCAATTACCCACTTCGCCGACAATTCTGATTTTGATTTCAAACTTCAAATTATTTGAAGAAATTTAATCATTTTAATTTTATTTTTGATAAGAAAATTTTACTATTTTTTTGGTTTCGGCGTGGCTTTGCCACGCCGAAACCAAAAAGCCAGCAAAGAATAAGAAACCACTCCTATTGTTCTTTACTTTACAATAATAACATTTTGTAAAAGAAATCACTTAAAAACCTTAAATTTGCATCTTATCAAAAAACTGTAAAAAGCAAAGCAATATAAATTATGACATCACAAGAGATTCGTCAAAAATTTTTAGATTATTTTAAAAGCAAAGGCCACCTCATTGTTCCTTCAGCACCCATTGTCCTGAAAGACGACCCTACGCTTATGTTTTCCAATTCCGGGATGACGCAGTTCAAGGATTTTTTCCTGGGCTACAAGACTCCTACCGCACCGAGAATTGCCGATACACAGAAGTGTCTGAGAGTATCCGGGAAACATAATGACCTGGATGATGTGGGTCGTGATACGTACCACCACACCATGTTTGAAATGTTGGGAAACTGGTCTTTCGGGGATTATTTTAAAAAAGATGCTATTGCTTTTGCCTGGGAATTACTTACGGAAGTCTATGGAATTCCTAAAGAAAACCTATATGTAACCATTTTTGAAGGAGATGCTTCCGAAAACCTTGAAAGAGATCAGGATGCTTATGATTTCTGGAAATCCCATATTTCCGAAGACAGAATTATCAATGGAAATAAAAAAGACAATTTCTGGGAAATGGGGGAAAGCGGACCGTGCGGACCGTGCTCAGAAATCCATGTTGATTTGAGAAGTGCTGAAGAAAAAGCGAAAGTTTCAGGATTAGAACTGGTGAACAACGATCATCCGCAGGTGGTGGAAGTATGGAATCTCGTTTTCATGGAATTCAACAGGAAAGCAGACAAAACCCTTGAAAAGCTTCCTGCACAGCATGTGGATACGGGAATGGGCTTTGAACGTCTGTGTATGGCGCTTCAGGGAAAATCCTCCAATTACGATACTGATGTTTTCACTCCTTTAATTGCTAAAGTTGAAAAACTTTCAGGAAAAAAATACACCGGGATTTTAGAAGACGAAAAAGATATTGCGATCCGCGTAGTGGTAGACCATATCAGAGCGGTTTCGTTTGCAATTGCTGACGGACAGCTGCCTTCCAACGGAGGAGCAGGTTATGTGATCAGAAGAATCTTAAGAAGAGGAATTTCTTATTCTTACCGTTTCTTAGGAATGAAAGAACCTTTCCTTTATAAACTGGTTGCTGTTTTACAGGAGCAAATGGGAACTTTCTTTCCTGAACTTGAAAAACAGGGAAAACTGGTTTCTGAAGTTATCAAAAGTGAAGAAGAATCATTCTTAAGAACCATAGAAAACGGATTGATAAGAGTTGAAAAATTGATTCAGCAGACGATTGCTAATAATGCGAAGGTTTTACCAACAGAAGAAGTTTTTGAATTGTATGATACCTATGGCTTCCCTGATGATTTAACGAGAATTATTGCGGAAGAAAAAGGTTTAACCATTGATGAAGAAGGCTTTAAACAAGCTTTAAATGAGCAAAAGAAACGTTCAAAAGCCGATTCTGCCCAAAAAGTATATGATTGGGTTACGTTGGAAGAAAAACCTGAAAATTTTGTAGGTTATGACCAATTTGAATCTGAAACCTACATTACAAGATACCGAAAAGTAGAAAATAAAGACGGAGAATTTTACCAGGTAGTTTTAAGCGAATCTCCTTTTTATCCGGAAGGCGGAGGCCAGGTAGGTGACAAAGGCGTTCTTGAAAATGCGACCGAAAGCTTTGAAGTTTTGGAAACCAAAAAGGAAAACGGATTGGTTATTTCTTTAATCAACGGTCTTCCGAAAGATGCAGGCGCTGTTTTCTATGCTAAAGTAAATGCAACGGAAAGAAAAAATTCTCAGGCCAACCACTCGGTAACGCATTTACTGCATGAAGCACTTAGAGAAGTTCTGGGAACACACGTAGAGCAGAAAGGATCTTTTGTCGGTCCAGATTACCTGCGTTTTGATTTCTCTCATTTTAATAAAATGACGGAGGAGGAATTAACCTTAGTAGAAGAAAAGGTTAATGCAAAGATTAAAGAAAATATTGCTTTACAGGAATTCAGAAACATTCCGATCCGGGAAGCTCTGGACAGAGGCGCGATGGCTTTGTTCGGGGAAAAGTATGGCGACAGTGTAAGAATGATTCAGTTTGGAACTTCGATGGAACTTTGCGGAGGAACTCACGTGAAAAGCACCAGCGAAATCGGACATTTCAAAATTATTTCCGAAAGTTCCGCAGCCGCAGGAATCAGAAGAATTGAAGCGATTTCCGGAGATAAAGCCGAAGAGTATTTCAAAAATATTGAAAAACAGATCGCCGAACTTTCACAGTTGCTGAAATCAAAAGATGTTGTACGTTCTATTGAAAAATTAATTGAGGAAAATACCGCATTGAAGTCTGAAGTAGACGCAATGAAAAAGGAAAAGGCCAAAGGAGAAATCGGCGAATGGAAAGGAGCTTACGAGCAAAAAGGCGATAAATTACTTCTGGTAAAAAGAACTTCTCTGGATGCCGGTTCAGTAAAAGATATCGTCTTCCAGCTAAAGAAAGAAATCCCCACTTCCATTACGGTTATTCTGTCCGACGCAGACGGGAAACCAATGATTACCGTTGGCGTTTCTGATGATTTAGCGGGAATTTATCAGGCAGGAGCATTGATCAAAGATTTGGCAAAAGAAATCCAGGGCGGCGGGGGCGGAAATCCGGGCTTTGCCACAGCAGGAGGAAAAAATCTTGACGGATTGGAAAATGCGTATCAGAAAGCGCTGAATCTATAAGCTTCAATAAACATGAGGTAAAAAAGCAACTGTCGTCGTGGCAGTTGCTTTTATTTTTCCTGAACTTTTATTATCAATAGAAATGGGCTTTAGCCCATTTACCAGATTAAATAATGCGATCGGCTTTAGCCAAAATGATTAAAGTTTGGCTAAAGCCGATATTGTAAAATTATTTTATAGTCGGGCTAAAGCCCGACCCTATTGAATAAATACAAAGCAATTATTATTTCAAAACTCAATGAAAGACGGTCGGCTCCTCATGTTCTTGATACAAAATTGTTTTTCAAATAATTTTGTATCAAACGGAAGTCGTAAATTAAGACATAGATGATTTAATTTTTTAACAAAACATTATATTTTCTTCTGTGGTATTGTAACTTTCTTATCAATAGTTTTGTCTAACTATTAAAAAAACTAATGACAAAACTTTTATTCCCGCTGTTTTTATTTTTTACAGCAATGGTATTCGGACAAACTCAGTTGAAAGTTTTCAGTAAGGCAACCAAGCAACCTATCTACAATGCAGCAGTGTACTGCGATGATGCGCTTCTCGGGAAAACCGATACCAGCGGAACTTTATCCTTTAAAACCAAATGTAAAAAAGTTGAAATTCTGGCCAGTAATTTTGAAGATGTTCTTACAGAGGTAAGAAATACCATGGAAGTTGCAATGCAGCCGTTATCTGAAAAAAGAGGGAATATTGACCGTGTTATTATTAATGATAAAAGTGATCCGCGTGCGCTGAAGATTCTTGATGAACTTAATAAAAGGGCAAAGGAAAATTCACCCAAATCTTTAGAATCGTACAATTTCAAGTCTTACACCAAATTTTCTCTTGATCTGGACAAAGATTCCATTGATATTTATAAGAATTTTTTAGCAGCCAGAAAAGATTCCATTTCAAGGGTTGATCAAAAAGGGTTTAAGCAAAAAGAAAAGGAAAAAAAAGACTCCCTTATTGCTGAAGAATTTATTGATGCCTCGGCGGAAGGCCAGATGTTCCTTTGGGAAAAAGCTACAGAATATAAGTATTCCAGAAAGTTCGGTGAAAAAACAAATATTATCGACAACAGGATGTCCGGTTTTAAAAATCCGATTTATGAGGCGATGGCCCTCAATATTTCGAATCTTGACAGAACACCCAGACAGCTGAGACCTGAAAACAGGGATCTTTTTCATTATTACCTTTCAGACACCATACAGCTGGATGGAAGGCAGACCTATGTGATCAAATTCAAAGAAATTACCGATAAAAAGAAACAGAACCCGAGAAAATTCAACGGGAAAATATATGTTGACGCCGAAAGTTTTGCCCTGAAAAAATTTGAAAGCATCAGCAAAAAAATAAACGAGGGAAATATTGTTTCTGTCTGGAAACCCATCAATAATAAATGGTTCCTGGATTATGAAGATATCAGGCTTAAAATGGGAAATACCAGCTTCGATGTTTCAAAGAAAGACAGCCTGAAAGCCGGTGACACCAAGAAATACAATCAGAAAAAATTCGGAAATTACCTGTACGTAAAAAACAGGTTCTTCGATTTTGATATTAACGAACCTCAAAAAGCGTCTGATTTTAAAGGCTATTCGCTCGAAATGAAGAATTCAGACGGCAGCCTTTTGCAGCAATACAGAACCGACAGTCTTACCGCAAGGGAAAGTAATACGTACACCAAGATCGACAGCTTTGTACAAAAGCATGATTTTGAAAAAAAACTCAATACTTTGACCCAACTTTTAAAAGGAAACCTTCGCTATAAGATGATCGATTTTGATCTTACCAAATTCATCAGCTACGATAAATACCAGGGAATCCGTCTTGGCGCCGGTATTAAGCTCAATGAAAACTTCAGTAAAACATTTTCTCCGGACGGCTATTTCGGATATGGTTTTAAGGATCACCGCTGGAAATACGGATTGGGGCTCGATGTAAAACTTTCCGACAAAAGAACATCCGTTTTCAGAATTGAATATCTTGACGATGTTTTTGCAGCAGGAAGATTCAGTAATTATATGTGGGATAAAATGATGAAGCTCTCTGATATTAACCTGGATCTTCACAATGCCGTTTTCTATAAAAACCGGAAATGGAGCGCTTCTTATCTTTATGATATTTCCAATTCAATAAGCATGAAAATCGCCGTGAATAAAGAGAAACAGGAGGCTCTTTTTGATTATCAGTATAAAAACATGGGCAATAACTTCGATAATACCAGCGCGGTTCTCTCATTAAAATTTTCCCCGAATGACAAAAATATCATGACGCCTACCGGAAAATACACCTATGAAAAAAATTATCCTCAGGTCTTCCTGAATTATGAAAAAGGATTTAATGCATTGGGGGGAGATCTTGATTACAACAGGCTTGATGCGCTGTTCATTCATCAGTTCAGAACAAAATTAGGATTTACCAACATTAAAATTTTCGGAGGAATCTCATCCGGAAGTGCACCAATCTGGAAAAATTTTGAAATAGCAGGTCAGAACGACGCCAATATTGATAAGTGGTATTCCAACATCAGTACCCCTTCAAACCTCGGATTTGCAACGATGCCTTCGGGAACTTTCTTCGCAGACAAATTTGCGGGGTTTAAAATTTCACAATACCTGCCTTTTAAATTTAAAACATTGGGTAAAAGATATTCGGATATCGAGCTTGAATACCAGTCGGCCATCGGCAATTTTAAAAACAGGCAGGATCATCAGTTTGAATTCACCGCGCTGGATCATTATTACCAGGAAGCAGGGCTGATCTGGAACCAGTTCCTGGGAACCGGTTTTGGCGTAGGATTCTCTTATAGATTGGGATATTACCAGACTTCGGAGTTTAAAGATAATATCGGAATTAAAATAAAATTCAATCTTTTAAACTAATATTTTAGTATTAATAGTTAAACTCATTTAACCAGTTCGAAATCAAATTTGATGAGAATTAAAATATTTTTACTGTTAAAAATAAACGTATTGTTTGTTAAAAATTTAAGATAAATATAATAAGATCAGAAACTGTAATCCCGGAAATTCCGGGATTACGCCGTTTAGAAACATCATCAATGGAATCGGCTGTTAATATCAATTAATAAACCTTTTACAGCATCATAAATATTATTAATTTTGTCAGGTCTTTATGAAAAGGATATTAGTGATTTTATGTTTCTGTATGTATATTTTTGGTTTCTCACAATCGAAAGTCACTTCTATTGAAGCTGTTGTCATCAAAGATCAGAGTGATCCCAGAGCTCTTGAAATCCTGAACAAAGTCAATCAGCAGTTTAGCGAAAACTCACCAAAGACGTTAGATTCCTATTCCTACAAATCCTATGAGAAAATCTCTCTGGATATTGATGAAGATAGTATTACCCAATACAGACAGTTTTTTGAAAATGCTGATTTATTCAGAAAAAAAAGAGAAAAAGACTCTCTGAACAACAGTATTGCCAGAAAAATATTTTCGAAAAGCAAGCTTTTCCTTTGGGAAAGAGCCCAGGAATTTTTGTACACAAAAAAATACGGAGAGAAAATCAACATCCTCGACAACAGGATTTCCGGGCTGAAACAGCCTATCTACGAAATGATTGCTTTACAGCAAAGCAACAGAAACCAGCTTCCCACACAACTAAAAAAAGAAAACAGAGGATTGTACAGATTCTTTTTAACGGATACTATTGAAATAGGCGGAAGAAAGAATTTTGTAATACGTTTTAGGGAAGTTAATTTTAAAAATCCGGACAAAAAAAGGAAATATAACGGGGCCATTTACATTGATACCGATACCTACGGCATTAAAAAAATTGAAAATTTCAGCAAAAATAAAAACGATGGGATCATCACCAGTACCTGGGTCTACTTCAATAACAAATGGTTTCTCGCCCATGAAACCGTAAAGCTGAAAATGAGCAATATGGTCATGCAGGAGGATAATAAAGACTATCCTGAAGAAAAACATGAAAGGAATAAGAAGCAGAGTTTCGGAACGTATGCTTTCCTTACTTCCCGCTATTTTGATTATCAGTCACCTGCCGAAAACAATAAAAAAGATTTTAAAGGCTACACTTTTTCCGTAAAAAATATTGACGGAAAAACACTGGACCAATTCAGAACAGATCCTTTAACAGAACGGGAACGAAACACCTACAAAACCATTGACAGCCTCGGAAAAATATACAATATCGACAGGAAAGCAAGAGTTTTAAGCGGACTTCTGTTAAATGGCCAGATCAAAATAGGTGTTGTGGACTTTGCGGTCGATGAAATCGTGAATTATAATTTATATGAAGGCTTCAGAGTAGGTTTGAAAGCGAAGCTTAATGAGAATTTCAGTCCGTATTTTTCACCGGATTATACTTTTGCTTATGGTTTTAAGGATGATAAATGGAAATATAGAATCGGACTTGATATTAAGACCACGCTGGAAAAAGATTCCTATTTCAGGATTGATTATTATGATGATGTAACTGCTTCAGGTGAGTTTTACCGAAGATTATGGAATTTCAAAATGAGAACAGCCAACTATGGTAACAACCTTAACAACGACCGTTATTATCATTACAGGGGCGCTTCCGTTTCTTATCTGAATGACATTACCAACGGGTTGACGCTGGTTTTTGCAGCCCGCACCAATCTTGAAGAGGCGATGTTTGATTATTCTTTCCGCAACAGAGGTTTCTCATTCAATAATTTTAACACCTTATTTACTTTAAAATATTCCCCGAATTCTACCAATATTATGACGCCTCAGGGGAAATCCCTCATCGATCAGAAATATCCGGAACTGTATTTTAATTATGAACAAAGCTACAAGGCGCTGAACGGTGATTTTAATTATACCCGGTTTGATGCCCTTTTTGTGCACAATTTCAAGACTATGCTGGGAACTACAGGATTCCGGCTCTATGGCGGAATGGTAATCGGAGATGCGCCGATATGGAAAAATTTCACGATGAACGGACTGGCTTCGCCCAGAAGAGATTTTAATTTCAACCTTACTTCTTTTCTCGGATTTGCAACTCTGGAAGGAGGTAAATATTACAACGACCGGTTTGTAGCATATTATTTCACGCATAAACTTCCTTTGTATTTTAAAAGCTTAGGCCAGAATATTTCAAGTTTTGATTTTGTGTTAAGGGGAACCATAGGTAATATGAAGCATCCCGAATACCATCAGTTTAAATTTAAACCGCTCGACCATCTTTACCAGGAAGTCGGCCTGGAATGGAACAATTTCCTTTCCACCTACTTTAATCTGGGGCTATTTTACAGAGTGGGCTACTACACTACACGAAATTTTAAGCAAAATTTTGCCGTTCAGTTTAAACTGAAGCTTCTGGAATTTTAAAATAATTAATAAAACAGAAATTAAAAAAATGCAGACCATCCAAATACAGGCAGAACAATTTTTTGAATTGTTAAAATTAAAAGATACTTCTATGTGGGAAATTTTTGCCCAAATGATTGACGGAAATGAAAAGGAAATTATTTTTACAGATGGGGAAAACAAAATATTGTTCAACTATATTCTGCCTTCCAATCAGGAAAAACTGGAGGAAGACCGAAAGGAATTTTCGAAACAGTTTGCGGATAAACTGGCGAACCTGAATTGAGTTTGAGGGTTTTAGAGTTTTAGAGTTTTAGAGTTTTAGAGTTTTAGAGTTTTAGAGTTTTAGAGTTTTAGAGTTGAAATTACATGGTGGTTTTCGAAGGAAAGTTAATTCCGTATTAATTTTAATAAATTTATCACTAATAAACAATTTATAATTCTCTAACACTCTCTAACCCTAAAACACTCTCACTCTCATACATTCCCACTCTTAAACAAGTCAACCATTTTTTGGGCTGCTGCCACATCATGAACCCTCAGTATTTTTGCACCCTGCTGTAATACTTTCAGGTGAAGTTTTTGTGTTTCTTCGTTAATGTCTAAAGGAGACTTTCCCAAAGGTTTGTAGATAAAAGATTTCCTTGAAATACCGATCAGCAAGGGGTATTTTCCAAAACCCAAATATTTCACCTCCTCAATCATTTTCATCTGGTCAGCTACAGTCTTACCGAAACCGAAACCCGGATCAAGGATAATATCTTTAACGCCTTTATTTAATAATTCTTCAGTCTTTTCAGAAAAATATTGATTAACCGAAAGTGTAATATCTGTGAATTTTATCTTATCATGCATGGTTTCATAAGAAGGATTTACATGCATTAAAATATAGGGAAGTTTTGTTTCTGCAGCGGCATCAAACATCTTTTCATCGTAATGGCCTCCGGAAATATCGTTGATAATATCAATTCCCTCATTAAAGCCAAACTTTACCGTTTCAGCATAAAAAGTATCTAACGAAACAAGAGCTTCAGGGAATTCTTTTTTGATGAATGAAATCATGTTTCCCAGTCTTCTGATTTCCTCTTCTGCAGTTAAAAATTCAGCGTGCGGTCTTGTGGATTGCGGACCGACATCAATGATTTCAGCGCCTTCTTTCAGCATTTTGTGCGTCTGCTCCAGTGCGGCCTTCTCCGTATTGAATTTCCCGCCATCTGAAAACGAATCCGGTGTGAGGTTGAGGATCCCCATGATTTTAGGAACCGAAAGGTCTACCAATCTTCCGTTACAGTTGATTGAGCTGGAGCGTTGGAGCGCTGAAGAGTCAGAGAGTGAGGGTACTTGCAAAACTTATAGTTATGATTAGATTTAAAACAATAGAAACTGAAAATTATATTACAAAAATAAAGAATAAAATCTTCATCAGTCAAAAACATAAAACTCAAAACTCAAAACTCAAGCTCTTATACGCTCCTACCCTAAAACCTAAACTCTTCCACCAAAACATTGCAACACACAAAATTTCGTATATTTGGGAGATTAAGAAAATTTATGTCAGAAACATCAGTACAGTTTGAGAAAATTATCAGTCAGTGCCGTGAGCTTTTCAGCAAAAAACTACAGGATTACGGACCGGCGTGGAGGGTTTTAAGACCAAGCTCTATTACGGATCAGATTTATATTAAAGTCAACAGAATCCGCACGCTGCAAATGACCGGAAAAAAAATGGTGGATGAAAGCGAAGAGGACGAGTTTGTGGCGATTATCAACTATTCGATTATTGCGCTTATTCAGCTTGAGAAAGGCTTTTCCAATGATTTTAATGAAAATAAAGAAGAAATTCTGAATATGTATGATCGATATGCAGCTGAGGCCAGAAAACTGATGGAACGAAAAAATCATGATTACGGCGAGGCATGGAGAGACATGCGCATCTCATCGATTACGGACCTTATTTACCAGAAAGTTTTAAGAACCAAACAAATTGAAGACAACCAAGGAGTTACCGTTGCTTCCGAAGGGCTGGATGCCAATTATTTTGACATGCTGAATTATTCCGTTTTCTGCCTTATTAAATTTTCTGAAAAGAAAAACAGTATAGAATCTCAAAACTAATTTTATATGATTAAAGGTTTATTACGTTTCGTCATTGCCGTTATTTTCATTCTTTCGGGTTTTGTAAAAGCGGTGGACCTTGTGGGTTTTTCCTTTAAAATGGAAGAATACTTCTCTCCCACCGTGTTCAACATGCCTTTTTTTGAAAAATTTGCCTTACTTTTTTCAATAATTGTTGTCGTTCTCGAACTTCTGTTAGGGTTTATGCTTTTGCTGAAACTGAAGCTTAAATTGACCCTTTCAGCATTGATTGCCCTTTGTGTTTTCTTTGGTTTCCTGACGTTTTATTCGGCATATTTTAATGTAGTAACAGATTGTGGATGCTTTGGAGATGCCATTAAATTTACACCATGGCAAAGTTTTATCAAAGATATTGTACTCTTATTGGCTTTACTAATTTTATTTATGCTGTACAGAAAAGAGTTCAGGAAAAAGGATGTGTACAGCTATGGTGAAAAGAAAGAATCCAATAAGGTGAGATACATCCTGTTAACGATATTTTCTTTGATAATGATCGGAATTGGAACATATGGAATAGTATATGAACCTGTGATTGATTTCCGTGACTATAAAATTGGTACCGACCTGAAGGCGGAGAAAGAAAAAATTAACAGAAATCCTTCGGAATATAAGACTTTTTATTCGCTTAAAAATGAGAAAACCGGAGAAACGCTGAAGGTAAACCAGGATGATTATATCAAAGAAACAAAATACTGGGCAGAAGGATCGCCTTGGAAAATCGAGGAAGGAAAAAATGAATCTGTCCTTATCAAAGAAGGCTATAAATCTGAAATTGTAAAGTTTAAGATTGAAGATCCTACAGGAATAGATGTTACGGAAGAAATCATCAACGCCCCGAAAGCCATTCTTGTGTTTTCTTACCATCCTAAAAATGTTTCACCGGAATTACTGAAACAAGTGGAAGCTAAAGTAAAAACACAAAAGGCCAACGTTGTATATGGAATCTCTACAGAACCGAACACTTTCAAAACCATTAAAAATATGATGATGGACGGCACCGCAATTAAAACAATAGCGAGAAGCAATCCTTTTGTGCTTGTTTTAGAGAACGGAAAAATTATCGACAAACAGCCCGCAAAGGAATATATTAAATAGCCTATCAAATTTTAATAAACACTAAACTTTATATTTACTCATGCAGAAATCTAATAAATCGATTGCAGGATACCATTTATTGATGATCTTATCTTCGGTAGACGGAGAATTTGCTCCGGAAGAAGGAATGTTGGTACAGCAATATCTGGCAGACGAATTTCCTTTTAAAATGGATCTTGATAATGAACTTGAAACCATTGCCCTTCTTAAGCCTGAAGAATGGAAAGGACATTTTGAGTTCCATGCCCATTGCTTCTACGACGATTCTACGGAAGAGGAGCGTCAAAACTTTATCCAATTTGCCAAAACACTTATCAAAGCCGATAATAAGGTAACCGATGAAGAACACTCTTACTATACACTTTTGAAAAAAATCTGGAATATTAATTAATTGGAATCAGATTAGAAATTGGAATTCAATTTTGGTCTGATTTAACTTCAAAAATAAAAGAAACTATGAGAAGAAAAATAGTTGCAGGAAACTGGAAAATGAATAAAAACGTAATTGATGCACAACAGTTGATGGTTCAGTTACTAAGCTATAAAAACAATAATGCGACCAACTGTGAGGTATGGATTGCGCCGCCAGCTTTATATTTAATGATGGCAAAAGATATTTTCGAGAAAGATGAAATCGGCGTTTTTGCGCAGGATATGAGTGAGTATGTAAGCGGTGCCTACACCGGAGAAATTTCTGCAGACATGCTGGAATCCATTGATGCAGCGGGTTCCTTAATCGGGCATTCTGAAAGAAGACAATATCACGGTGAAACAGATTCTCACTGTAACAAAAAAGTAAAGCTAGCTTTAGATAAAGGGTTGATTCCGGTGTATTGCAACGGAGAAACGCTGGAACAGAGAAAAGCCGGACAACATTTTGAAGTGGTAAAAAACCAGACTGAAGTGGCTTTATTCACGCTTTCCGCGGAAGAAATTAAAAAAGTGGTTATTGCTTACGAACCGGTTTGGGCCATCGGAACCGGAGAAACAGCAACTCCTGAACAGGCACAGGAAATCCATGCCCACATCAGAAGCATTATCGCTGCAAAGTACGGACAGGAAGTAGCGGATGAGGTTTCTATTCTGTATGGAGGTTCTGTAAAGCCTGACAATGCAAAGGAAATTTTCTCCCAGCCTGATATCGATGGCGGATTAATTGGCGGGGCTGCTTTGAAGCTGGAAGATTTTTCAAAAATTATTGAGGCTTTTAACTAAAAGTTTGCTTTCAAACCAGTGAAAAAGTTTATCCTCACATTTTTTGGAGTTCTTCTGTTTGATATTGTGTATACTTTCCTGTATGATCAGTTTTTTATCGGGATCCAACCTGAGTTTTTACAATATCCGTTGAGTGCCATTCAATATATGGCTTGTGCACCGGCAGTTTTCTTTAACAAACTATTGCCTTTTTATGCACAGATACCAGTGTATCAGTCTATACTGATATTTCTGGGCAATGTCTTATTACAAGCCTTTTTGGTATATACTATTTTCTTTAAAAGGAAAAAGGTTATAGAGAAAAAATAATAAAAATTCGGCGGCATCTTCGATGTCGCCGAATTTTTATTATATGCTTTGCAATAAACTACAAAGTCTGCTCTTCATGTTTCCCTTCCTTGATTTCCTCCACCATTTTGGCATTGAAAGCCGGAAGATCTTTAGGAGTACGGCTGGTAACTAATCCGTTATCGACCACGACTTCACTGTCTTCCCACTGTGCTCCTGCATTTTTAAGGTCTTGGCTGATAGAATTTACGGAAGTCATATTTCTGCCTTCCACAACTTCAGCATTAATAAGGATCTGCGGTCCATGACAAATGGCGGCCACCGGCTTTTGCTGCTGGAAAAAATCTTTTACGAAAGACAGTGCGCTTTGATTTGTTCTTAACTGATCCGGATTGATGACACCTCCCGGTAAAACCAAAGCATCGTAATCGGAAGCGTTTGCTTCATCTAATGTTTTATCAACAGGATATTCCTTCCCCCAGTCTTTTTCAGCCCAAGCTTTGATTGATCCCGATTGCGGACTGATGATATGAGCAGTCCAGCCCTGTTGTTCTAAATGTTCTTTTGGAGATTTTAATTCGCTTTCTTCAAAACCGTGTGTTGCTAAAATTGCAATTTTCTTTGACATAATTTTTATGATTTAAGTGTTATGCCATTTTAATTGGAAAAATGATGCCATTAGACAGTTTAATTTTATAAAGTTTGTTAAAGTATTTATTTCTAAGCTAAAATTTACCTGTATAAATAGTAATGGCAAAATTTTAAAAGCCCGACTATTTTAGCCCGGATTGAAGCAATTGTCTGAGCTCATTTTTAAGTTTGGGGCGGCGCGGCTTCGCCGCGCCGCCCCAAACTTAAAAATAGCGAGTGCGGAAAGCCGGAAAAAGCTCCTAATAAAAAACGCACCAAACAAATTGATGCGCCTTTGCTATTTTACAAAAATTATTTTTTGTCTTTGGATCTTTGTAGTACTTCGTCTACCATTCCGAAACCTTTCGCTTCTTCGGAAGTCATCCAGTAATCACGGTCTGATGCTTTTTCAACCCATTCATACGTTTGTCCGGAGTGTTCGGAGATGATTTCGTATAATTCTTTTTTCAGTTTTAACATCTCTCTTAAGTTGATTTCCATATCAGAAGCTACCCCTTGTGCACCTCCTGAAGGCTGGTGAATCATCACTCTTGAATGTTTTAATGCAGAACGTTTTCCTTTTTCCCCTGCAACCAGTAGTACAGCTCCCATTGAAGCGGCAATTCCTGTGCAAATCGTAGCTACATCCGGCTTAATGATCTGCATGGTATCGTAAATACCCAATCCGGCATACACACTTCCACCCGGCGAGTTGATATAAATCTGAATGTCTTTGGAAGGATCTGCACTCTCTAAGAAAAGAAGCTGAGCCGTAACGATATTCGCTACCTGGTCATCAATTCCAGTTCCTAAGAAAATGATTCTGTCCATCATCAGACGTGAAAATACATCCATCTGAGCAACGTTCAATCTTCTTTCTTCCATGATGTACGGTGTAAGATTGGTAGGACCATACATTCCCATATACTGATCGGTAGCCAGACCGCTGTTTCCTAAATGCTTTACAGAGAAATCTCTGAATTCTTTTTTAATGTCCATATTTCTGTAATGTATTATTAAATTTTACGAAGTTTAAATTACAACTTTTATTCCTAAAATATTATAGGACTTTTTGTCACAGACTTTTTATAAAGAAAAAGAATTGAAGGTTATCTGTCAGAATAAATTCCGGTAATTGCAGAATAATTCAGCACTTTTGATAATTCTACTGACACGAGAGTGAGCATCTGTATCTTTTTGATCAGTTCAAAATATTTTCCTTCATCAGAATCAGCATGGTCCGTAAGCTCCTTTTTGGTTTTTAAAATTAAAAAATTCACATAGCGGAATTTATGGATCAGGATGTCACCGGCAACCTGTTCGGGAATTTTGTCACCATAATTTGGCGAAAAAATATTCCGGGTGGACCAGTCGTTCAGTTCGCTGTAAATATTCATAGAGTTAACGGCTGCTTTACTAAGCTCTTCATCCATCAGTCCAAAAAAGAAATTTCCTTTTCTCAGCTCTTCATTTTCAATTCCTTCTTTAATATAATCTACAATTCTTTTGTTGAGTTCCACCTGAAATTCGTAGCCATCTTCCTCGAAATGATGAAGAATCTCCTCGATGACTGTAATTTCATAGTTTTGTTGATCCGGTGTTGTACGCTGCAGTACCACATCACCATAGTTCAGCATATGGTTGATCAGGTCGTTTTCCAGTTTGGTAACATTAAAAACAATCGGGTCTACCTGATCTCCCGGTTCGTCTACAATCTGCAGTTTGACAGGCTGTTGCGCTTCGGCTTTCACCTGAGCCTTCTGAGTCTGGTTCTGTGTGATCTGCTTCTGAACATCCAGTTCATTGAAAAGACTTTGCTCCGAAAGTCCGAATTTATTGGAAACTTCCTTAAGATACACTTCCCTTTTCAGGGCATTCTGAACAAATGATACCGATTTTACAATATCCCGGATGGCTTCCGCTTTTTTGATAGGATCGTTACCAACTTCTTTCAGCAAAATCTCCGCTTTGAAGTCAATGAAATCCATTGCCTGGTTTTCAATGAATTTCTCTACATATTCCTGCGGGTGCTTTCTGGCAAATGAATCCGGGTCATCTCCATCGGGAAACAAAAGAACACGGATGTTCATTCCCTCCGTCAAGAGCATGTCGATACTCCTGAAGCTGGCTTTTATTCCCGCATTATCGCCGTCAAAAAGAATGGTAACATTCTCGGTAAGCCTTTTAATAAGCTTGATCTGCTCCGTAGTAAGTGAGGTTCCCGAACTTGCCACAACATTCTCGATTCCCGACATGTGAAGCGAGATCACGTCCATATATCCTTCTACCAAAAGGCAGACATTTTTTCTTGAAATAGCCTGCTTACTCTGGTTCAGTCCGTAAAGAACATTGGATTTATGGTAAATTTCCGTCTCCGGAGAATTGAGGTATTTGGCAGTCTTAACATTATTCTTGAGAATTCTCGCTCCAAAACCCAGCACTCTTCCTGAAAAACTGTGGATCGGGAAGATTACCCTTTCCCTGAACCGATCTACTCCGGAAGGTGTATTTTCCGGGAAAATGGAAAGTCCGGATTTCTCGAGGATTTCTTTTGTGTAGCCTTTTTCCAGCGCATAAGCCGTAAAAGCATTTTTCTGTTCGGGAGAATATCCGAGCTGGAATTTTTTAATGATATCATCTTTCAGCTCCCGCTCTTTAAAGTACGAAAGTCCGATGGATTTTCCTTCTTCCGAATCCCAGAGTATTTCCTGGAAATAATTGTTGGCTACTTCGTGGATCTTATAGAGCATATCCCTTTCCGTGTGTGCCTGTTTGGCTTCTTCGGAATATTCACGCTGATCTTCTTCAATCTCAATCCCATATTTTTTTGCGGCATGACGAAGTGCTTCAGGATAGGTAAAGTTTTCAATTTCCATCAAAAAGGAAATCGCCGTTCCTCCCTTACCTGTAGAAAAATCTTTCCAGATCTGCTTGCTCGCAGAAACCACAAAGCTCGGCGTCTTCTCATCATGAAACGGACTGAGTCCTTTGTAATTAGACCCTGCCCTCTTCAGCTGCACATATTCTCCCACAATCTCTTCTACACGGATTGTTGAGAATATTTTATCGATGGTCTGTTTGGAAATCATGATGCAAAAATATACAAAAAAAATGTTCTTAGTACAATACAGCAAAGTAACAAGATTAATTCCTGCTTAAAGTGATTTTAGAGTTTTATTTTAATTATTTTTGAATAAAATAGCTCCATTTTATATGATGAAATATTTTAAAATCTCTACAGCTTTAGCTTTTACAGCACTTGTTTTACTGTTCTTGTATGTTGAGTTTGGCGGAAGATTTATCATCGGTAATTCTGATAAACGAATGATTACTCACGAAATAAAAACCAGCGAAAAACTTCCAGAAAATTTTACCAATTTTTACAACACCCTTTACCCGAATGCGTTGCATGAAAATTCGTGGCACTTGTTATTGCAATCAGTAATAAATAAAAATAATCAGAGAAAAGAATGCCCTTGCAATATTACTGCTTTTCAACTGATGCCTGTTTTAGCAGTTGATAACAAAAAAAGTATAGATCAGTTTGTTGTTGCCAGATATCTTGAACATCATTACAGTCAGGAAGAATGTCTTTCATTTAATTTTAGCCATTTTGATTTTCTGGAAAACAGAAAAGGTATTTCAAAACTTTCGCAATCGCTATTTAATAAAGATATTAAAGATTTACAATCTATTGAAATGGCAGAAATTGTATCACTTTATGAAAATCCTGTAAAAAATAACCGTTACAGAAATCCTGAAAGAGCAAAAGCACGAGCAGAATATTTAAATCAGACTTATATTATTAATTCTAAAAGTAAAAAATAAGTTTTAAACTGTATTTGAAATTGCCACTAAAATCATGAATAAAAATGAAAATCCTTTAGTATTTTTTGTTTACAAATAATTTATTGTAATTAATTATCTTTGTTTAAAAATATGCAATTCACGATTCATCATATAGACGACTGGCAAAATGTTGCAGAAAAAGTCGGTTCAGCATTACAACACAACATCCTTCTTCTCAAAGGCAATCTCGGAGCAGGAAAAACCACTTTTACCCAATTTCTCCTTAAAAAACTGGGCAGCGAAGATGAAGTAAGCTCTCCCACATATTCTATTGTTAACGAATACAGTACACCACAGGGAAAAATATTTCATTTTGATTTGTACCGGTTAAAAAATATTGATGAAGTCTACGACATCGGAATTGAAGAATACCTAGACAATGCTTTTTTATGCATTATTGAATGGCCAGAAGTATATGAAGATGATCTTCACGGCCTTAAATACCACGAAATGAGCATCATCAACACAGGTGAACAGAGAGAAATCTCATTCGAGTAAATATTATGTATCTTTGTTTCTGAAATTGAATGTAAATAACGGTCTGTAAGAATTTAATTATTTAAAGGATGAGTACTACAAATATTTTTACTCCTTTTACCGAAGAGGAACTGATGCCGAAAGAAGAAAAGCTGGAGGTCATCAAAAAAGGAAAACAGTTCAGCATAGGAATCCCTAAAGAAACCTCCCTGAATGAAAGAAGAGCCTGCATCACCCCGGATGCTGTACAGGTTCTGGTAGAAAGTGGTCATGAAATCATTATAGAATCCGGTGCCGGCCTCGGCTCTTTTTTTACAGATCTTCAGTACTCCGAGTCGGGCGCAAAGATTACCAATGATCCTAAAGAAGCTTTTTCCCAAGATCTTATACTGAAGGTAAATCCTCCAACGGAAGAGGAAATTGAGTATATGCGTCCCAATACGTATCTTGTGTCTGCCCTTCAGATTAATCTCAGAGATAAAAATTATTTCCTGAAACTCGCAGAAAAGAAAGTAAATGCCATCGCTTTTGAATTTATTGTTGATGAGTATAAACAATTGGCTTTAGTAAGGCTTGTAGGCGAGATTGCAGGAACAGTTTCCATACTGTATGCCTCAGAATTATTAGCTTTATCAAACGGGCTCATGCTGGGAGGAATTACAGGAGTAAGGCCAGCCGAAGTGGTTATCATCGGAGCAGGAATCGTAGGAGAATTTGCCACCAAGGCAGCAATCGGTTTAGGAGCAAGTGTAAGGGTTTTTGATAATTCACTTTCAAAGCTCAGAAGACTTCACACCATTGTAGACAGCAGAGTACCAACCTCCATCATTGATCCTAAAGAAGTCAAAAAAGCATTAAGAAGAGCCGACGTAGTAATTGGAGCGTTACCAAGACTTAATATGACCCCTATTGTGACCGAAGATATGGTCATGAAAATGAAAAAAGGCAGTGTCATCATCGATATTACCATCGACAACGGAAAAGTCATTGAAACCTCCGAGCTTACCACAATGGAAAATCCTTATATCATCAAACACGGCGTGATCCATTGTGGACTTCCGAATCTTACCTCAAGAATGCCAAGAACAACAACGAAAGCCATTTCCAATTTCTTCCTTTCCTACATTCTTCATTATGATGAAGAAGGCGGTTTTGAAAATATGCTGGTCCGCAAAAATGAAATGAAACAAAGCCTTTACATGTACAAAGGACGACACACAAAGAAAATCATCTGCGACCGTTTCGGGCTTACATATCATGATATCAATCTTTTAATCTTCTAATGAAAAAACTCAAATTCTATATGATAGGTCTTATTCCGGGACTTATTATCGTATTTTTTATTTTAAACAAAAAAGGGGCAAGCTGCAGCGGATATCTTCCCAACAGCCGTGTCATCGCAGAAACACTGTCTAAAGATTTCACCTATTCCGATCAGTTCAAAGCTGAAATGGCTGCATCGAATATCGATGAAAAGTTCTTAAAAGACAGCATCATCACCAAAGGAAAAATTGATTTTGATAAAAGTCATGCCCAGAAAAAACCCTGTCCTGATTATCTTTTAGTTTATCCTGAAGAGAATCCAGTTTATGAACTTAGATTTGAAAAATGTGAGGAAAAAGCAACAATGACGTCTCTGAAAAAGCTAAAGTAGAATATTTTTGATGTAAAGGAATGAAAATAAGAAACAGATTATCCGTATTTCTTTGTTTTTTATCTGCAATCATACTCAGTTCCTGCGAGGCTGTACTACATTACGAAGGAAATATTTATGATCATAAAAATGAACCCGTAGAAAATGCTTATATCGCTTTGATTATCAATAATAAAGACACCATAACAGAAGCAGGAGATAAATTTGATACCATTTCGCTTGCGAAAAGAAAAGAATTGCGAAAAAAAGGAGTAAAAGATAATTTCAGGTATACTGTTAAAGGACTTTCTGAACCGGTAAGATTATACACCGATAAAAATGGATATTTTACAACAACTCCTTTTTTAGTAAGCTGTCTTTTTAAGTGTCCTAAAGTAAAAATGCTTGTGCAAAAAGATAAGCTCTCAAAAGAATTTACAATAGAGTCCCTTGAAAAAATTCATGTGAAAAATGATTCTATAAAACACGGCTCTTTCAGAGAAAATATATCGGAAAAATATCTAATTTTTTTATAAAACATAATGGACGGCAATTACTACATGATTCATGATTATCTGATATTCATCGGGGTTTTTGCTATTTTCTTTTTTTTAACGGTAAGTATCTATCTATTCAGCCAGAACCAGAAGTTTAAGATTAATAATGCGAAACTTTCGGAAGCCAATAAAATAATCCAGCAGCGTCTGAATGAAGTGCAGCTGGAACACATCGGTACAAAACTAAATCCTCATTTATTCAAAAATATTCTTAATTCAGTACAGTCACATGCCTATCAGACGTATATGTCGCTCGATAAGCTGGCCAACGTTCTTGATTATATTCTCTACGAAAGCAACAACAAATTTGTAAGCCCCAAAGAAGAGCTGAATTTTGCCCTAAGTCTTATTGAGATTAATAAAATAAAGGTAAATCCGCTTTTTGATTTCAGAATTAAATCTAAAATTGACAAATCCGATGCTCTTTTTGAAGAAAAGGTTTTTGCACCGCTCATTTCCGTAGATCTGATTGAAAACGCTTTTAAACATACGGATTTTCTTGCTCAGGATTCATTTATTTCAATTCTGATAGAATTGCAGGACGGAATCTTTTCAATGAAAGTAAGCAATAAAGCTTCGCTTAAAAATGTCCTTGAAAAAGAAAAAAGCGGATTTGGAAGCCAGTCTTTGGATCAGCGCCTGAAAATGATTTACAATAACTTTTATTCCCTGCATAAAAATTCAAAAAGCGGTATCTTCACCGCAGAATTAACCATCAATTTAGGAGAATTTTATGATAAAATGCGTTATTCTTGATGATGAATTACTGGCTATCAGCTACCTGAAACTTCTATGCGAACAGATCGAAAATGTAGAAGTAGTAAGAGCATTCAATGATCCTAAAGTTTTCATTAATGAAATTGGAAATATTGACTGTAATGTATGTATTTTAGATATAGAAATGCCGGGAATGAATGGTCTCCAGGTTGCAGAACTTATTCCGGATTCGAAGAAAATTATTTTTACAACTGCCTATAAAGAATATGCGGCAGAGGCCTTTGACCTTAATGTGGTAGATTATGTAAGAAAACCGATAAAGAAAGAAAGACTGATACAGGCATTTGAAAAAGCAAAGGAACTTGTACAAAATACAACAAAAAAAGACTTCATCGAATGGAATACCAACATTGGGAAAACCATAATTTTTACAGACCAGATCGCTTATATCAAAACTTCGGAGATTGACAGCCGTGACAAGGATATTACCCTCAACGACGGGTCCAATATTGTACTGAAAAACCTCAACTTCAAAAATCTTCTGGAAATGCTTCCGGCAAAAGATTTTGCACAGGTTAATAAGAAGGAAGTCGTTGCACTGTCTTCCATTAAAGTTTTTTCCACAAACGAAATTATTACTACTATTCCCGAAAACGACAGTTTTTTAAAACTGCAGATTGGTGAAGCTTATAAGCACGCCCTTCTGGATAGATTCGGAAAATAAAATTCAAAGATTACAGATTTCATTACAGAAGTTCCTCTCTTCATTACATCTGTATTATTTAAAACGCTTCCCCGATGTACTTTTGCAGCTGATTAAATTTATCATATGAAAAAAAATTTCTATGCTGCAGCAATCATTGTATCCGGATTCTGTTTTTCTCAGGAAAAAAATCACGGAATAAAAGCCGGATTTTTTGACGGAATCGTTACTGCAGGCTATGTAGACCATGGAGCATTTATTAATTTTACAGGTCCAAATATCAGCTTTAAAAATAAAGATATTAAAATATTGATTGGAATGCTTCCATCGCTCAGAATTAAAGAAGATAAGTCGGAAGGAGCAAAAAACAGCACCATCATGCCTACACTGGGAGCAGGATTAACCTTCATTTACAAAAAATTTGCATTGCAGGTTCCCCTATATTATAATACAAAAACAGCAACACAGGACGGTGCGTGGAAAACAGTCCTCGGGCTGGGATATTCTTTCAGATAAGGTTTCATTACATTATTTGAAACATTGATTACATTTAAAGAAAAACAATGCACGTTGTTACTATATTCTTAAGAAATTTACACCAAAAATAAGGAGATATGAATTTGGGGAAATATAAAAACATCATTTTTTACGTAAGCACCATTGCCTTCTTTTCGATGCTGATGTATTGGTTTTTTGTTGAAGGAAAAACACTGGAGATCGCAGAAAATATTGCAGCGCCCAAAAATACAGGCTCTACAATGTGGGAAAGCTTTACAGAATCTTTCATTTCCAACCTGCATCATCCTCTGGCACTGTTACTGGCCCAAATTGTTACCATCATCCTTGTTGCCAGACTTTTCGGCTGGATCTGTATCAAGATTAAGCAGCCTTCCGTAATTGGAGAAATGATTGCCGGTATCGTCTTAGGCCCGTCACTTCTCGGAATGTATTTTCCTGAGTTCTCAGCATTTCTTTTCCCGAAAGAATCCTTAGGAAATCTGCAGTTTCTGAGCCAGATAGGTTTAATACTCTTCATGTATATCGTAGGAATGGAGCTAGATCTCAGTGTATTGAGAAAGAAAGCACACGATGCCGTAGTCATTAGCCACGCCAGTATTATTATTCCTTTTGCGCTGGGAGTAGGCCTCTCTTATTTCATCTACCGTGAATTTGCTCCGGACGGAATTCAGTTCACCTCTTTTGCTCTATTCATTGCAATTGCCATGAGTATTACTGCTTTTCCGGTATTGGCAAGAATCGTTCAGGAAAGAAACCTTCAGAAAACCAAGCTCGGAACGGTAGTTATTACCTGTGCAGCAGCAGATGATATTACAGCATGGTGTATCCTGGCAGCGGTAATTGCTATTGTAAAGGCCGGGTCTTTTGCCAGTTCGATTTATGTGATTTTAATGGCAATCGGTTATGTATTTTTGATGATAAAAATCGTAAGGCCGTTCTTAAAAAGAATCGGGGATCTGCAGGTAGGGAAAAATACGATTAACAAACCAATGGTTGCTATCTTTTTCTTAGTATTGATTCTTTCGGCTTACACTACCGAAGTTATTGGTATTCATGCGTTGTTTGGTGCATTCATGGCCGGCGCCATTATGCCGGAAAACACCAAATTCCGAACTATGTTTATTGATAAGATTGAAGATGTTGCACTTGTTCTATTGCTTCCTTTATTCTTCGTTTTCACCGGACTTCGTACGCAGATCGGACTTTTGAATGACGGGCATCTCTGGATCACAGCAGGGTTTATTATCCTCACCGCTGTTGTAGGAAAGTTTGCAGGCAGCGCTTTAACGGCTAAATTTTTAGGCATCAACTGGAAAGAAAGTTTAACCATCGGAGCATTAATGAATACAAGAGGATTAATGGAATTAATCGTCCTCAATATAGGATATGATCTTGGCGTTTTAAGTCCTGAAATCTTTGCCATGATGGTTATTATGGCTTTATTTACCACTTTTATGACGGGGCCTGCATTGGATTTCATTAATTTTATTTTTAAATCTAAAAAAACAGAAGATGAAAATAAAGACAATAATGATGCTCAGTACAGAGTTTTACTTTCATTTGATAATCCGGAATCAGGAAGCACATTGCTGAAGCTAGCGCATGACTTTACCAAAAAAATGAATGTCAATAAGAGCATAACAGCCATGAATATTGCACCGGTAAACGAAATGCATGCTTATGATATTAATGAATATGAAAATGAACAGTTCAGAAATGTAATAGATACTTCACAGGAACTCAACCTTAAAATCACGACTCTTTTTAAAGCTTCTACAGACATTGAAAGTGATCTTACCCACATTTCAAACAAAGGAAATTACGATCTCCTGCTTATTATGCTGGGAAAATCGATGTATGAAGGAAGTTTGCTGGGAAGACTTTTAGGTTTCACCACTAAAATCATCAATCCTGAAAAACTTCTTAATACGGTAAAAGGAAAAGGCAATATTTTCAACACGTCTCCTTTTGACGATTTTACCCTACAGATTTTAGACAGAACCCATATTCCGGTAGGTATTATGGTGGATAAAAATTTCAGATCGGCGGATAAGGTCTTTGTTCCGATATTTAATCTCAGTGATTTTTATCTCCTTGAATATGCTAAAAGACTCATTAACAATAACAATTCCCAGATTATCATCCTTGATGTTGCAGGACAGATCCGAAGCAATATTGAGGTAAAAGAATTGATAAGAAGTATTGAACAGGTAGCGCCCAATCACATCACTTTATATAACGAGAAGAAAATTGAGAAAGAATTTCTCACTTCTCAGAACTTAATGCTGATCAGCAGTAAAAGCTGGAAAAATCTCATTGACAGTAAGAGTTTCTGGCTGTCTGATATTCCATCAACATTGATCATCAGTAATCCTTAAAAAGTGAATGGTGAATTTTAAAAGTCAATTAGCTTTGCCGTAAAATAATTTTTATGTGACTTTAAAGAATTGACAATTGACTTGCGAAGCAAAATTCACCTTTCACTTTTTTAATTTCAATTAAAAAAAATTATTACCTTTGCCTTGTGATTACAAACATCGGAACATATTATTACGGAATTTTTAGCTCAGATCTGGGATAAGGATTTCTTTATAGATAAACATAAACCTCGTCCTTTGACGGGGTTTTTTATTTTAAATTTTAAAAAGGATGAAAATAAGTATTGTAGGGACCGGCCTCATCGGCGGATCAATTGCCCTAAAACTTAAATCAAAAGGAATAGCGGATTTCATTTATGGCATCGATAACAACACTTACCATTTGAATGAAGCGCTGAAATTAAATATTATTGACGCTCAAGCAGATCTTGAGTATGGAATCAGGAATTCCGATCTTATCATTCTCGCGATTCCGGTGGATGCCGCACGGAAAATTCTCCCGCAGGTTCTTGATCTTATTTCCAAAAACCAGACCGTGATGGATACCGGTTCTACTAAATCAGGAATTGTACATGTCGTGAAAAATCATCCTAAAAGATCAAGGTTTGTTGCCTTTCATCCGATGTGGGGAACGGAAAACAGCGGTCCGAAATCTGCTGTTTCAGAAAGCTTTGCCGGAAAAGCCGGAGTAATTTGCAATAGAGAGGAATCTTCCGAAGACGCCCTTAAAACTGTGGAAAAAATTGTTGAAAGCCTTGATATGCATCCCATCTACATGAATGCGGAGGATCACGATGTTCATACGGCATACATTTCACATATTTCACACATCACTTCCTATGCACTTGCCAATACTGTTCTGGAAAAAGAGCGTGAGGAAGAAACAATTTTCCAGCTGGCAAGTTCTGGGTTTTCCAGTACGGTGCGTTTGGCAAAATCGCACCCGGAAATGTGGGTTCCTATTTTTAAGCAAAATAAAGAAAATGTTTTGGATGTTCTTAATGAGCATATTTCGCAATTAAGGAAATTCAAATCAGCTTTAGAAAAAGAAAACTACGATTATCTGGGTGAATTGATTTCTAATGCCAACAAAATCAGGGGAATTTTAGATAAATAATAATCTTAAGGACTATTGCGGTGAATTCTGATAGTACTGTGAAAAAGTAATTTTAAAGTCACCCTGAATTACAATATTAATTGAAATCCTCAGAAATTTATTCCGAGGATTTTATTTTTTATAATTAAACTAATCCTAACATTCCGCTACATTTACAGCTATCGCCAAACCACCTTCGGAAGTTTCCTTAAAGCGGTCGTTCATAGATAAAGCAGTTTCCCACATGGTTTGAATAACCTGGTCTAAACTTACCTTTGCTTTCGCCGGATCACTTTCCAGAGCAATATTGGCTGCGGTGATTGCTTTGATGGCACCCATTGTATTGCGTTCGATACACGGAATCTGAACCAAACCTTTGATTGGGTCACAAGTCATCCCAAGATGATGTTCCATGGCAATTTCTGCCGCCATAAGAACCTGTCCGACACTCCCTCCTAGGATTTCGGTAAGTCCTGCTGCAGCCATTGCCGATGAAACCCCAACTTCTGCCTGACAGCCACCCATCGCAGCAGAAATGGTTGCATTTTTCTTAAATAAAGTTCCGATTTCCCCTGCTACCAATAAAAATCGTATGATATCATCTTCACTCGTAAAAGGTGTAAAAGCCTGAGCATACATCAGCACGGCAGGAATAACGCCGCTCGCGCCGTTTGTAGGTGCAGTGATAATTCTTCCGAAGCTGGCGTTTTCTTCATTCACCGCCAGTGCAAAGCACGAAATCCACTTGTTGATATTGGTGAAATTTTCTTCTGCGTCAACAACCTGCTGAAACCATTCATCTTTGTTTTTATAGATTTTGTCTCCTAATAATTTTCTGTTGATTCCGGCTGCCCTGCGGGAAACATTGAGTCCTCCGGGAAGTACCCCTTCCTTATTGACCCCTTTATAAATACATTCTTTAATCTGCTGCCAGATATATAATGCTTCCTGTCTGGTCTCTTCCTGGGTTCTCCAGCTTTCTTCATTCATTAAAATAAGATCCGAAATTTTCGTAAGCCCCAGTTTCTCACAATATTTTACAATATCCGAAGATTTATGACAAGGATATAAAGTACGGATACAGTGTTTTTCAATTGATTTTTTTTCCTGGCTCATAATAAAACCTCCTCCCACAGAATAAAAATCCTGCACAAGCTCGGTTCCATCATCGAAAACAGCTTTGAAAATCATCCCGTTAGGATGATAATCCAGCGACCGTTTCATATTTAATACCAAATGATGCCCGTAAATAAAAGGAATTTCTTTCTCGCCACCGAGGTTGAGTTTTTGCGAACTTTTAATTTGTTCTATTTTTTCATCAATTTTTGTGGTATCAATGGTTTTAAAATCTTCACCATTTAATCCCAGCATCCCTGCAATATCAGTTCCGTGTCCGATTCCGGTTTTAGCCAAAGAGCCAAAAAACTCAAGGAAAACTTCTTTCACTTCCACAATTGATCTTTCTCTTTTAATAATTCTGATGAATGCAGAGGCCGCATTCCAGGGTCCCATTGTATGTGAACTGGACGGGCCAATTCCCACTTTTATAATTTCAAAAACCGATATTGATTCCATATAGAAATTCTCCTTTTTCTTTATCACAAAGATACATGATAAATCCAAATGCAAAAGCCGGAGATGAAAAATCAGCTCCGGCTTTCTAATTAAAACTATATGAACACTAGTAGATTTTTTTATATCAATGATAAATAGTCAATTTGCTTTCGCAGTTAATTTAAACTTAAACCTAATAGATTCAATATTGACCATTCACTTTCACCCTCATTATTCACTTTTCAGCAAAGGCTTTCTTCATGCTGAGAAATGTCCAGTCCGAGATTTTCTGATTCTTCCGAAACCCTCAGTGTAATTATTCTGTTGGTAATTTTATATAAAAGCAATGATCCGAAAAAGGTAAATATGGAAACCAATAACAATGCAGCCATGTGATGGGCAAAAACTTCCAGTCCGCCATGAAGAAGACTGGCATTTTCACCATGAGCAAAAATCGCAGTGAGGATCATTCCCATAATTCCTCCGACGCCATGACAGGCAAAAACATCCAGCGTGTCGTCAATCTTCTTCAATGCCTTCAAGTTCATCATCATATTAGAAACAATTGCGGAAATAAATCCTATAAATAAGCTTTCTGAAACAGAAACATAACCACATCCTGGTGTAATGGCGACCAAACCTACCACTGCACCGATGCAGGCTCCCAAAGCAGAAACTTTTCTTTTATTGATACGGTCAAAAAAGATCCAGGTCATCATCGCAGAAGCAGAGGCAATTGTTGTAGTCCCAAATGCTGTGGCTGCAGTAGCATTGGCACTGAGTGCGGAACCGGCATTAAAACCGAACCATCCGAACCAAAGCATTCCCGTTCCCAGTAAGACATAAGAAATATTAGAGGGCTCATGATGTGGCCTTTTTCTGTTTCCTACAACCATTGCGCCGGCAAGTGCCGCAAAGCCCGCGCTCATGTGAACGACCGTTCCTCCTGCAAAGTCTTTCACGCCGAAATATTTATTCAGCAATCCGTCCGGATGCCAAACCATATGACAAAGCGGCGTATAAATAAAGATACTGAAAAGCACCATGAATAAAAGGTAGGAAATGAAACGTACCCTTTCCGCAAAAGATCCTGTAATCAAAGCAGGTGTAATTACGGCAAATTTCATCTGAAATAAGGCAAACAAGATAAACGGGATGGTAGATGCCATATATTTATGAGGAAGAACCCCTACTCTGCTGAAAAACAGATAGCTCATTGGATTACCTATAATACCATAATGCTCTCCATTGATAGTAAAGCCAATGGAATCTCCAAAGGATAGGGAGAAACCGATCACCACCCACAGGATAGAAATTACTCCCAGTGCAATAAAACTCTGCAGCATGGTTGAAATTACGTTTTTCTTTCCTACCATTCCTCCGTAAAAGAAGGAAAGTCCGGGAGTCATAAGTAAAACCAAACCGGCAGCAGCAAGAATCCATGCGACATCGGCACCAACGATTTTATCTTCACCAAGAAATTCTCCGGTATTCGGAAAGTCTGAAATAGGACTCCAGAATAGTCCGCCTACAGCAACAAGAGTAATGATACAGAATGAAACGATCCATTTTAAACCAACTGTCATAACAATTTATGTTTTACCCCTTCAAAAGTAAACATAAATTTTTAAAAACAATTAAAAAAAACTCACAACCCCTAAAAAAAATAACATAAAATAATTTTAAATGCAAAATTTAATCAAACACCCCCTTTAATATCCCGGAAACTTCTTTTGATTTTGTTGCGGGAAATAAATGAGTTCCTCCTTTAATAATATAATCCGGTCTGCAGTTTTTAATCGGGAAGATGATGTCTTTATCTCCGAGAATTTGTATGACATCCGGGTTTTCTTCAAATTTCCAGTCGGATATTTTTTCAATAGACCATTTCAGATAATAAGGATCTCTCACCTGAAAATATTGTAAAATTCTTGGATTTTTAGGATCAAAAAACTTTCTGAACATAGAATAGATATTCGTTGTCTTTTCATTGAAAAACCTTACAGGTAAAAGCTTTGGGATTCTGGTAACCTGCCCGGTTTTAATTAAAACTGATTTTTCCTTATCTGACCTGATACTCCCCAAAATAACTACTTTTTTCGCAGGCTTCAGTTTATTTATTTCCTGAACCAGAATTCCGCCAAAGGAATATCCCAAGAGGTAAAATGGCTCCGAGTCATCAATTTTCTCTGCCATTCTCTTTACATAATGTAAGAATTCTTCATTCTGGTCCGGAATCAGCCAGTCGATAAAAACAACTTCATGGTTTTTTGGGAACTGTATTTTTTCAAGTACTTTAAAATCTGCGCCAAGACCGCTTACTACATATATTTTCATACTACTAAAATAAAAAATTACGACAAAAAAAGAGCGGCTTCAGAAGAAATCGCTCATTGTTTTATGGAAAGACGGATGTCTTATTTTTTCTTTTTAACAGGAGTTCTGTTTTCGTTATCCAATTTCTCAGTAGAAATCTTAAACTGAATATCCATTTCGTTTTTGATGAAGTAATCTTTAAGAGACGACTGATAGAACACTTTGAAATCTCTTCTGTTCAGAGAGAATTTTGCAGATTCTATCACTACCGTGAATTGTGTGATATAAACATTTGCAGGGAAAGTAATAGTTTTCCTTACTCCTTTTATTGTTATATCTCCGTAAACCGTAGAGTTAAATTCGCTGTTTGCCAGAGGAATAATCTTCGTTAAATGGAATTTAGCTAACGGAAACTTTTTAACATCAAAGAAATTCGAGCTTTTAAGATCGTTCGTCAGTTTTACCATATCTTCATCCTGGCTTGAAACATCACCTGCCATAATCGACTTCATATCGATCACAAATTCTCCGTCAATAAGAACGGTTTTGTCAAAAGTAAATTTCCCGCTTTTGAGCTTAACAGTCCCCGAATGTGTTGTAGGAACCGTTTTCACCACTTTATATCCCCACCATCTGATCTCAGACGATGTTACTTTTACCACTTTATCTCCTTTCTTCTGACCGAAAACAAATGACATGCATACACACATCATAGCAAACAATAGTAATCTTTTCATTCTTTTTTATTTACAATTCAACAAAAATAAAAAAAAGTGTAGAACTTCTACACTTTTAACAATCTTTTTTTGATTAAATTATTTTGCTGTCACTTTTACCTGCAAATCCATATCATCTTTCACAAGCACATCCTGCATGGTAGATTTGTAAGCAACATCAAATTTTTGTCTGTCAATTGAGAATTTGTTTGACATTAAGCTTACTACTCCGTTAGCATAAGTAATTTTTGCAGGGAAAGAAATAGTATTGGTTTTTCCTTTTACCGTTAAATTACCTGTCACTAAAGAATTGTACACTTTATCATTGTTTTTCTTTACACCCGTGATTTTGAAAGTCGCAGTAGGATATTTTTCAACTTCAAAGAAATCACCGTTTTTAAGGTGTCCGTTTAGTTTTTGCTGATATTCACCGGAAAGATCAGTGGCATTGATAGAAGTCATATCTAGCACAAAACTACCACCAACCAATTGGTTTCCTTTCATAATCATTTCACCTGATTTCACCTTTACCGTTCCGTTGTGAGAGCTTGCTTCAGATTTTGCAATCTTATACCCCCACCACTGAACATCAGAGCTTACTACTTTTTTTGCCTGTCCGAACGCTAGGCCACTTGCTAATACTGCTAATAAAAATATTTTTTTCATTTTGATAAAAATTATTTGCTTGTTTATTATTTACTGGTGCAAATGTAATCAACGTAAATGATAGATTTCATTGATGTATATCAATTAATGCAATAATTTTTATAAATAAAAAAACTCCGGAAATCCGGAGCTTAAAGTTAGTCTTGATAATAAGCGGTGTATAACGCTGCGCCATTCAAAGCTGTATTTTCGTTTTTATTCAGATAAATTGGAATATTTCTCAGCATTTCTTCCATTTTATCACTGATCTTGAATTTTTCGTAGAACTTATCTTTATCAATATAAGACCTGATTTCCTGAGGAATATCTCCTGAAATAAGTAATCCTCCCGTTGCTTTCAGTTTTAAGGTAAGGTTATTTGCCTCTCTCGCAAGGAATTCAAGGAACGTATCCAGCGCAATTTTACAGATCAATACATCATCCTCAACAGCAGCTCTGTACAATTCCTGTACGAAGTTTCCTTCAGACAATCTTTCGGCAAGCCATTCCGGTTCGGGATGTCTTTTTACATCTCTTAAAAAACGGTAGATATTAAATAATCCTGTTTTGGACAATACATTTTCCCAGCTTACAATTCCATAGATATTGTTCAGGAACTGGTAGAACTCTACCTCTACATTGGTTCTCGGGGAGAATTCAGAGTGTCCGCCTTCCGTTGCGAAAGGTCTTATATATTTTCCGTCAAAGAAATACCCTGCCTCTCCAAGTCCGTTTCCGGGAGCAAGAATGGCAACATTTCCTTTTTCAAGATTTCCGCTGGTGTAGATAGGATCAAGATCGGAATCTTCAAGAAGTCCCATTCCGTATGCTGATGCCTCCTGGTCGTTCAGCATATCTGCTCTCTCAAAATTAAAATCTTTTCTGAGCTCTTCAATATCAAGGCTCCATCCCAATCGTATCGGATTACTTTTGCCGTTGAGCACCGGTCCGGGCACTGCCAGGCTGAGCCTCTTAACATTATCAAGCTGATTATCCTGAATAAACTTCCTTAAAATATCTCCAAATGAAGCATATTCTTTGGTAGGATACATATTCTGGATTTTAACTTCAAGGCCCCCGTTTGCGGAAATAAAATAGCCTAAAGTTGTTATATCTTCACGAAGGTTGGCGCCGATGATAGAAATGTTATCATTGCCGGCGTTTTTTACTCCTGGTAAATAAAGCGGAAATTTCGGATTCAAAATCATAACCTCAAATTTTATCAAATATAATAATACTTTTCGTAAATTTTCGTTAGAAATAAAAAACCTTCTCAAAAACTCGAAAAGGTTTGGCTAATAATTGCTTATATTTAAATCTAACTACTTTCCTAAAGGAATATTGTAGGAAAAACCTACTCCAATGTTACCAACATTATAGTCCTGACCCGGTAAATCTCCCTTGCTTCCTACAAATACCTTCTGGTACTGCACAAAGAAGTTCCAGTCCTGATTGTGATAACCAATTTCAGGCTTTAAGTAAAAACCTCCACTGGGTCTATCTACAGTAGAATTAGATGCTACCTTATCATTCCCAACAAGAAATCCATATCCTAAATCAGTTCCAAAATAAAAACCTGTCTGCTTTGGATAAATTCTGATTAATGCTCCAACAGGAACTACCCCTACATCATTATTACTGTATCCATTGTTGTCTTTTCCAAAATAGTGTGTATATCCTGTAGCGATACCCAGTCCGAATCCCGGAGTTACCAGATTCTGGTAAGCTACATCCACTCCTACTGCCATTGAAGTATTATCAGAAGGAACTGCTAAACCAACATTTGCTCCTACTTTAATCATATTATTCATCTGTGCACTTTGGGCACTCAAAGCTCCAGCAGTAAAAATTCCGGCAAATAAAATTGCTTGTTTTAACATTTTCATAACTCTGATTTTTTAATTTTACTAAGCTCAAAACTGTAAAAATCGTGCCAACAACTCTGTTTGTGAACAACGTAACCTCAACTGCTCTTACAAAATAATGATTATCAATTTATTAAATTTCATTAAAATTTAAATAACTGTTTAATTAGTTTGACAATAATAACATCTGAAGCCTAATATTAACAATTATTAACCGTATATCTTCTTAACATTATTGTCCTAACCTCATCTAAAACAAAATACAGCTATGACAGTCCGGTCACTTATTCACAATAAGCACCTTCTTTGGCGCGCAGGCTTTGGAGCAGGAATCAACCAGTTTGAAGACCTGAAAAACAAGGACTCCAAAACGTTACTGGATGAACTTTTGAAAGAAGAGACTTTTACATATATCAATTATGATACGCCCGATACCGAAATTGTGGATTATATGAACGATAAATCTCCGGCAGAAAAGAGAAAAGAAATCCAGAAGATCAACCGCCGGCAGAATGAGGAGCTGAACCTGAATTTTCTTTATAAAATGGTAACCGGCGCCGAACAACTGAGAGAAAAAATGGCTTTTTTCTGGCACGGCCACTTCGCTTCAAGAGTACAGAATCCAAAGTTCAACCGGCAAATCCTGAATATTATCCGAAAAAATGCGCTGGGAAATTTCAGGGATCTTTTATTTGAGGTAAGCAAAGCTCCTGCTATGCTGGGCTTTCTTAACAACCAGCAAAATAAAAAAGATCATCCCAATGAAAATTTTGCACGGGAAGTAATGGAGCTGTTCACAATGGGCAGAGGAAATTATACGGAGAAAGACATCCGGGAAGGTGCAAGAGCTTTTACAGGTTGGGGCTACGATAAAGAAGGAAATTTCCAGGAAAGAAGAAAGCTTCATGATGAAGGATCAAAAACATTTTTAGGCAAAACCGGAAACTTTACGGGGAATGATGTGTTAAATATTATTCTTGAACAGAAAGCCACAGCCAGATTTATTACAGCAAAAATTTACCGCTTTTTTGTCAATGAAACTGAAGATAAAGCAATTATTGACCAGCTTGCAGATCATTTTTACAAATCCGGTTATGATATCCGGAAACTGATGATCGAAATATTTTCAAGTTCCTGGTTTTATGATCAGAAAAATATCGGTAACAGAATAAAATCACCGATAGAACTGATGGCCGGAATTATGCGTACACTACCAATGAACATTCAGAATCCGGAAAATCTTATTGTTTACCAGAAATTACTTGGACAGATGCTTTTGTATCCTCCGAACGTGGCCGGCTGGCCCAACGGAAAATCCTGGATCGACAGCTCTACCCTAATGCTGAGACTTCAGATCCCCCAGATCTGGTCCGGATTACGGCCTTTAGAATATAGTCCGCGGCCGGATGATGATATTGACATGGGAATGAAATCTCCGGAAAATATTTTAAACAAATCTTTTAAAAATCCTAATATTACCATCGACTGGGATCGCGTGGAAAAAGTTTTCAGCGGCAAAAACCCTACAGAATACCTGATTCAAAACACAAAATCTTTAGATATGAATTCTGTGAAAAACTTTTCTGACAACAGTATCAAAATGAATGTTATTAATCTAATGTCTACTCCTGAATATCAGTTGATGTAATGACATTTGCAGCCCGCATTTTTTCAATTTAAAACCTAATGTTATGTTAATCAAAAGAAGAGAATTTCTGAAAATAAGTTCATTAGCCACTGCTTCATTACTGATGCCGAATTTCCTGAAAGCCATGACGTTCGATGAAGCATTGGAACCCAACCAGAAAATCCTGATCGTTCTGCAGTTTACAGGAGGCAATGATGGGCTCAATACGATTATTCCGGTGCGGAATGATATTTATTTTAAAGAAAGAAGCAATATTGCCATTAATAATTCTTTGACCCTGAATGATGATACGGGGATTAACCCAGCTCTTTCTTATTTTAAAGAACTATATGACAACGGTGAACTTTCGGTCATGAACAATGTAGGGTATCCCAATCCCGATAAATCCCATTTCAGGAGTATGGATATCTGGCATTCCGCCAGCAAAAGCGATGAATACCTGGAAACAGGCTGGCTCGGAAGATTTCTTGATGAAGAATGTTATCGCTGTGAGCATCCGACCCAAGCTTTGGAAGTAGATGATATGCTCAGTCTTGCGTTAAAAGGTGAAAAAAATAAAGCTTTTGCATTTAAAGATCCTAAAAGACTGTACCAAACCAGCCAGGAAAAATATTTCAAATCGCTTTACGATCATCATCATGATGATGAAACGGTTTCCTACCTTTATCAGACGCTGGGTTCCACCATCAACAATGCCGGATATATTTTTGAAAAAAGTAAGGCTAAACAAACAACACAAGACTACCCTAATTCACAGCTCGGAAAAGATTTTAAAACCGTTGCTTCTTTAATTAAATCCGATATCAACACACGGGTTTATTACCTTTCCATCGGAAGTTTTGATACCCATGTGAATCAAAATGAAAGACAGCAGAAACTTTTTAATGATATTAATGAAGCCGTTAAATCTTTCGTAGCGGATATGAAAAGCAATGGTCTTTTTGATAATATTTTACTGATGACATTTTCGGAATTCGGAAGACGGGTCTCCCAAAATGCCAGTAAAGGAACTGATCATGGTACAGCCAACCAGATGTTTTTTATCAGCGGCGGACTGAAGAAAAAAGGTGTACTAAATCCGCTGCCCGACCTTACAAAGCTCAACGAAGGTGATCTCATTTATTCCGAAGATTTCAGAAAAGTCTATGCTACTATTCTTAAAAACTGGCTGAAGGCAGATTCGTCAAAAGTATTAGGCTGGAAAAACGGTATTTACGATTTTGTATAAAAAAAAGAGGCTGTTGTTCATAACGCCTCTTTTTTTCATAATATTAAACTAACTACTCCCAGTTTTGTACGGGAACCCGCTTTTTATCTTCTGCCGGTTTTTCATCAAACTTTTCGGCAATTTTTTTAATAACAAATTCTATCACCAAAGGTGCTACCACTGCTACCACAGCTTTTAATATTCTTGATTTCATATTATTATTTTTGTATTTTGGGTAATACAATTTCCAAGCCACAGCTATTTTATTCAGTTTTCATTTTCTAAATTCAGCTTCTTATAATTGTTAAAACCCGATCTGAATTTTTCCTCCATCCTCATTTTCAGTTTCCTTGGCTGATGAACAACCAGACAGTCTCCAAAACCTAATAACAATCTTTCCAGTTCATAATTGATCTGCACACAGATTCTGAAAATTGTTCCTTCTTCTGTTTCGCTGATGATTTCCTGACTTGTATGAAACGGTTTTGTTTTTACATAAGGTGCGTTGGATGAATCTACGAAGAAAACAACATATCGTGGTTTCATTGTCCCGGAAACCGTTACCCCTACAATATCCTTGAAATATTCATCACCGTCAAGATTTTTGTCTATATATTCTGCTTTTTCTTCCAGTTCAATATGTTCCATGCGGTCCAGAGCAAGGTTATACATTTTGCCTTTATAAACACAGATCAGGAACCAGCGGTTATTATATTCTTTTAACAGTTGCGGATGAACCGTAAAAATATTCGCCTCACGTGCCGTAAAGCTTTTGTATAAAATGCGGAGCACCTTTTTGCCGACAATGCTTTCGTAAAGAATATCGATATGCTCAAGGCCTTTCAGCTGCTCATTTTTATCGAGATGAATAATCGATTTATGGCTGGTTGCATGGATGGAATCTTCCAGTTTCTGGATGACCCCGTTCATTTCTTTGAACATGGAAAAATCTTTGAACTGCTTCAGGATCTGTACTGCATTATTCATAGCTTTCAGGTCACTTTCATTGACGGAAATATTGTGAATGCTGTAATCGGGATCGCTGTAGCGGTAATACTTCTTTTCATACACTTCAATCGGAGCTTCATACCCGAATTTTTCACTGCGCATATTCTGCAGGTCGAGCTGCACCGTGCGTTTGCTTACGAAAGATTCTTTCCCTTCGTACTCAAATAGTGCTTCGGAACATTCGTCGATCAAATCTTCCAGCGTGTATTTCCGGTACTTGTTTTTTAGGCATTTATCCAGCGTTTTGTAGCGGATCAGGGCATTTTTGTTGGATGACATTGTTTTATATTTTATTTGGGCGTGTCCCTCTGCCTTGGCAGAATTCCTATCCATTCGGGCCGGGCTGCTTCGGGCTTCACTTCGTTTCGGTTTCGGCTCGGGGCTTCGCCCCGAGCCGAAACCCCTCCTTCCAGTCGGGCCCTTCGTATCCCTCACGCGGAAGAAGGAACCCGTAGCATTTACGTTCAACAATAAGAATGAGATTCTTCATTACACTTCGTTTCATTCAGAATGACAATTTTCAGACTCAGGGAAATTCCCGGGATTGCTTGGTCATGGTGTTCCTTGCAGTGACTAAAAATTATTTTCTTACCAAAGCCTTTCCCTCAAAAGAAACTCCTTCCCATCCAAATTCCATAAAGTTTCTGATATTCTGATGATCGATTCCTGCTGGATTTTTTAATACATCTTCTCTGTAGAATTCTCCGAAAAGATTCAGCGTTTCTTCTTTTGAAAGATCATTCAATTGAGCAAAGCTGAAGATCTTGCAAGATCCGTTATTTTGTCCGGCTTCATTCACTGCATTTCCGTTGGTAAATTTCGTAGGAGTGAAATCATAATGTTCATCAATAAAGGCAATAACTTCTTTAAACTTGATTTTCTCCGGCGATCTTTCTAATTGTTCAAACAACATTTTATCTAAATTTCCTCAAAAATAATCAAAATAATTTCATCTGCGCAAAAAGATTGCACACTTGTATTCTTACTTTGCATCAACAAAAAGATAAAAACATGGAATTTAACGGAAATCATTTAATCGAATTAGGATACAGACCTGCAAAATGGTTTAAAGAAGCAATCGAATTCATTAATGAAAATAATTTAGACGAAAATCAAATCAAAATATATCTGGAACAATTTAAGCAGCCTGAACTGATTCCGCTTCATGAAACGGCGAAGGATTTCATTGTTAACATCAGAGCAGAACACGAAAGCGAAAATGACAACGTAGAAAAAGTAATCAACACCATGAATGTGTTGATGAAAACACCAACTCTGCTTAACGGAGCCATTATGCCGGACGCCTGTCCTACAGGACCTGAAGGACATATTCCTGTCGGAGGTGTGGTAGTGGCAAAAAATGCGGTTCATCCGGGATTTCATAGCGCGGATATCTGCTGCTCTGTGATGCTGACTGATTTTGGAAAGGCAGATCCTAAAGAAGTGCTGGATGTTGCGCATTCGGTTACTCATTTCGGGTACGGAGGAAGACCGAGAGGTGAACAGATGCCAATGTCTCAGGAGCTAATGGATGCTTTCAGGGAAAATCATTTTTTGAATGATGAAAAACTCATCAGCATTGCCCGTTCGCACATGGGAACGCAGGGAGACGGAAACCATTTCCTGTTCGTCGGAATTTCAAAAAACACCGGAAACACCATGTTGGTAACGCATCACGGTTCCAGAGCTCCGGGTGCGGCTTTGTATGATAAAGGAATGAAAGTCGCCAACAAATTCAGGATGGAAATTTCCCCGGAAACGCTGAAGGAAAACGCATGGATTCCCTATGATACGGAAGAAGGAAAACAATATTGGGAAGCTTTGCAGCTGATCAGACAATGGACCAAAGAAAACCATACTTCTATCCACGATGCAGTGTTAAACAAAATGAAAACTGAAAAACAAAACCGTTACTGGAATGAGCATAATTTCGTTTTCAAAGACGGAGATTTATTCTACCATGCCAAAGGAGCAACACCGCTGGATGATAAATTCCTGCCGGATATTACCGGACCGAGACTTATCCCTCTGAATATGGCGGAGCCCGTTCTTATTGTACAGGGAACAACCAATGAAAGAAATCTCGGTTTTGCACCGCACGGAGCAGGAAGAAACTTCAGCAGAACCCAGCATAAAAGATTGCTGGCCCATAAAACGATTGAAGAAGTCTTTGAAGAGGAAACAAGAGGACTGGATGTCCGTTTCTTTACGAATGATATTGATATTTCAGAACTTCCGACCGCTTATAAAAGCGCCAAAAATGTACGGGCACAGATCGAAGAATACGGATTGTGTGAAGTTTTGGATGAAGTGATGCCTTACGGTTGTATCATGGCAGGTGATGTTCAGAAGAATGCGCCTTGGAAGAAAAAGAAGAAGTTTAGGAAATAGTGAGAAGATTACGGGTTGCCGTAATCTTTTTTTATGGAGAAATCATATATTTGGGAAAAACAAAAATCATGAGCTTCAAATTAATTGCTATCCGAGCAACGGATCAATGTAATACTAGTATTCTAAAAAACATAGAAAAGAATAAAATCTACAATCTTAGTAACCAATATATATTTAAAGAAGTTAATAATAGTGTAGAAATATCAAAAAATATCAACTCTAATTATGTAGACTTATACAGTCAAAACATTGAGTGGGAAAAAGGAGAATATGAAAAATTAAACATCAATATTTCAGCAATAGTTGGAAAAAATGGCAGTGGTAAAAGTAGTCTAATGGAACTTCTTTATTTAACTTTTTATAAAATTGCGAGAATCATCGAGATTATAAAATTAGAACCAAAAACTCCTCAAAAAACAGAAGTAAGTGAACACCTTAAATTGTCGAGTAAACTTCGAGATACTGCTAGAAATATTGAAGAATATTTTCCTGATAAAATTAAGGATCCTTTATTTGAGAAAAATTTAAATGATCAATATATTTCTTTATGGTATCAGTTAAACAATATTCTGAAAGAAAATGAGTATAAAGATTATGATGCCAACACAGATGGAATTGGCTTACAGATATATTATGAAATAGATGAAGTATTATATTCATTAAATCTAGTGGATTCAGACCTTAGATTAATTGTATATAAAACAGAAAATCTTATCTTATCCATTTCCACAGAAACAATTATTAATTGTGAAGAAAAATTTAAGGAACTGTCACATTTATTATTTTATAATCTCGTCATAAATTATTCTTTGTATGGTCTAAATTCAGAAGAATCAGGAAATTGGATTGAAAAGCTTTTTCATAAAAATGATTCATATCAAACTCCTATTGTTCTAAATCCATTTAGAGATAAGGGGAATATTGATATAAATTCTGAAAATCATTTGGTCCGTTCAAGGCTTTTAGCAATTATTTTTGCAAAAGATGTTAATAATAAAGAGATTGCAAAGGGAAAGGAAATCAAAAAAGTAAAACTTGTTTTCAAAGAAAAAAAACTTGTAGATCAAGATGTTTACTGGGATAGATTCATAAATTTTTTCTTTCCAAAACTTTACACATACTTTTTTACAGATCCAATTGATGGTAAGTTACCGGATTTAAACAATTTTGACTTTGCCAGTTTTGACATTAAAACAGGTCAAATTTATATTAAAACTTTGGAATATATTTTAAGGAAAATTGATAGCATTGTTGAAAGATATCCTACTTTTAAAAAGTTTGCTGCAATAAAAGATGATGAATTTGTAAATTCAGAACTTGAAAATAGTTTAATAATTGCATTATTCCAAGATAGAAGTCATATCTCTCTTAAAGTAAAACAGGCTTTAAATTTTTACAAATATCAGAGCTATGTTGATGATGAAATAATAGAAAAAGAAAAAATATTTCCAATATCTGTTCTTACTGAAGAGATTAACTCTTATCATAAATTAAATGATTTCATAGATTTAATAGAGTTTATTCCTCCTCCATTTTTCAAATTAGAACTATATTTTGAAGAAGAAAATGATAGCAATAATTTCTCTAATTTAAGTTCTGGAGAAAAGCAAAGAATTTATAGTTTAAATTCAATTGTTTATCATATTCGAAATCTTTTATCGGTAAATAAAAACCCTGATGATAAACTTATTATTTATAAAAATTTTAATATTATTTTGGATGAAATAGAATTATATTATCATCCTGAATTACAGAGAACTTTTATCTCAGATTTGATTGAATACATTTTAAAAATAGACTTTAAAGATCGTTATCGAAATTGCATTCCAAATATTAATATAATTTTTATAACCCATTCGCCCTTCATTCTTTCCGATATACCAAAACAAAATATATTATTTTTAGATATTGATCAAAGTTCCCAAAAATCTAAACCTCAGATTTATGAGGAAGATAATACTTTTGCGAGCAATATACACGAAATGTTAACAAAAGGTTTCTTTATGCAATCAACAAAAGGCGAATTTGCATTGACAAAAATTAAAGAATTTCTCAATTTTTATCAAAAAGTTTATGACAATAAAGATTATGATTTAAAAGCATTAAAAATCGCATATATAAATCGAAATGAAACATTTAAAAAAATCATAAACTTAATTGGTGAAGATCAAATTCGCAATATTTTACATAATCATATAGATTTTATTGAAAAGAAATTAGACATTCCAGAAAGTGTACAATCCGAAATAGAACGCCTAAAAGAAAAAATCAAATTGTTAGAAAAAAAGAATAATGAGGAAAATTAATTACCCCGCAGATTTAGTAAAATTTAAAAATGAATATTACAATTCATTACTAAAACATACAGAGGTTGCGATTAATCTTTTTTTATCGGGAATTCCTGCGAGAACTGTTCCACTTACTTTTAAAGATTTAGTTACAGCAAGTTTCGAAGATTTAATTGATTATTATCATTTACTAGAAAACTATTTCAAAAGTAAAAGTATAACTGAAGTTAATGCTTTCAAAAAAAATTTCAATTATTCATCAAACCAACCATTAATTGCAGGTTTTTTTATGGATAATAAAGATATTTTAGAAATAAAAACTTGTTTCTATTGTAATATTGATTTTATAAATTCATTTAATGATATTGGAGAGTATGAAAACGAAATTGATTTTCTAAACAAAGCAACATTACAAGAATTAAAAATAATTTCTGGATTGGATAAAAAAGCTGAAATCATCTCTACCGAGCTTAAAAAGCGAAACATTTCTAATTTTGATGAACTAAAAACAATTAATGGGATTGGTGAAAAAACTGTAGATAAAATAAAGGTAATAAAACTTGACGATTTAAAAAAGTATAAGAATCATTTCACTCTAGACCATTTTATACCTCAAAGTAAATGTCAATATACTTCTTTAAGTTTATTTAATTTGATTCCTTCCTGCTACTCATGTAATTCTAAATTTAAGGGAGTTATGGTCTTTCAAGATATTAATAACTTAAAATATTTATCTCCATCTTCAAATTCATTTTCATTAGTTTCTGAAGTTAGATTTAAATTATATTTTAATACCATAGGAAAAAAATTAAAAACAAAAATTAATAATACTAAAATATTAAAGGATATAAGAGTTGATTTTGAAAATTTAGGAAGTGTTAAAGAATTTGACATTTATTTAGATATGTTTAAGTTAAAAGGAAGATATGTATATCATAAAAATGAAGCATTAAAAATTGTAAAAAAAAGAAGAGAATATCCCGATACAGAAATAGAAGACATTGCTAGAATTACCGGCCGTAAAATTTTAGATATTAAAAAAGATCTTTTTGGCTCATTAATATTTAATGATGAAGAAAAAAATGAACCTTTTGCAAAATATAAAAGAGAAATTGCCGATCAGTTAGGATTATTATCATGACCAAATAATGCCCCGCTGGTGCGCGTGTCACGCTCGTACCCACTACAAATAAAACAACCGTCAGGGAGACGCTTACGCCAACAAAAGACTAGAAGCAATTCCGGTCTTTTTATTATTCCAAACTTAACATAACATATTGACAATCAAAATACCCAAACAAAACCTACCACACATTCAAAATAATTTTTATATTTGAAGCGTTAACAACAAAACACAATTGATATGTCAAGCACCTCAGAAGTAGGTCACGCTAAAAATGTAGCAAACCTTCAGAAAATAATCCAACAAATTTCTACGTACAGTCTTTACAATCCACCGATTGCCGACATTACAGTGGCGAGTCTTCAGACTTTATACACCGATGCCAATGCAAAACTGACAGAAGTTGGGGAAAAACGCAGCGCAAATAAAAATGCCGTTGTTGCCCGTCAGACCGCTTTCAAAAATTTGAGTTCAACCTGTACCAGCATCATCAATCTGTTGGAAATTGTAGGCATACCGAAGGGAACCTTAGATCAGGCAAGATCTTTAGTTCAGACTATTCAGGGCAGTTCAGGAAAGAGCAATACACCGGTTGAAGATGGCAAAGAAGCGCCTAAAACCTCATCCACTTCCCGCCAGTCTTTCACCTCAAAAGCTGAAAATTTCGGCCTTCTGTTACAGATGCTGTCTACCCTACCCGCTTACACACCTAATGAAAACAGCATAAAATTACAAAACCTCAGCAGCTACCACGAATCATTAAAATCGGCGACCCTCCTTGTAGACCAGACCGAGTCTGAACTGAACACCAAAATCATAGAACGCGACAGAATTCTTTATGCGGAAGAAACCGGAGTGTACGCCATCTCCCTGAAAATTAAAAAATACGTAAAAAGTCTATACGGAGTCACTTCCCCGGAATACACCACCGTTTCTGCAATAGAATTTACGAATAGAAAATAATTTTTGTTTACATCTGAATAATATTGTAGCTCAGTAATTCAATATTTTTTCAAAGTAAGGTTGCATTTTTATAATGTAACTTTATTTTTTTGCCTTGTAAATTTACTTTTATCCGACGTCATTCTACAGTGGCACGATACAACATTACATTGTTTCGATGTAGTTTTACTTTTTTGCATTGTAACTTTATATTCTTCCATTGTAAATTCACATTCCTGCATTGTAACTTTACATTTTTGCTTTGTAAGTTTACATTAGATCGTTTTATCAGGCACGCAGCGTAAAAACATTGTGCAGATCACTATTTACTTTGCATTATAAATTAATAATGACAACAAAAATACTGACAGCAATCCGGGAAGCTCTTTATATAAAACTATAATATTACTTCCCTGATTATGAAATTAAAATCCCCGAAAAGTTCAACTTTCCGGGGATTTATTGTATTGAATGAATATCAGCCGATATTATTCTCTGTTTTTAAGCATTATCCAGCCAGACTGGCTCATCGTGGATTTTGTTTTCGGATACTGGAAATTAAATTTATACCAGTACGTTGCAGTCGGTAATTTTTTACCCCCAACGGTACCATTCCAGATCGGATTTTCTTTTGAGAACCTGAACATTTCAGAACCATAACGATCATAAATAGATCCTGTAAAGTTGTTGAAACCTCCAAGTGCCGTAAGATCAAGCGTATCATTAATACCATCGTCATTCGGCGTAATGATATTTTTCACCTGGAAAGTAAAGAATTCCAATGCTCCCACACAATGTGTTCCTACAGATCTAACCTGAATGTTATACGTCGTATTATCCTGAACGTTGGTAAATACATTAGAATCCTGCCAAGAAATACCTCCGTCAATAGAATATTCTGCAGTTTGAGGGATATTATTAATCGTTGGAACTTCTGCCGTAATGGTTAAGGTATTGTTACTGTAATCAACATTCGAAACAAATGGAGATGCTGCACCCATTACATTAACCGTGAAAGTTTTTTCGCAATATCCGTTATCAATTTTTACCGTATAAACACCCCAGTTATCTACGTTAATCGTCTGAGTAATTGCACCTGTGCTCCATAGGTAAGTATAGTTAGGTCCGGCGCCTGCATCAAGCGTTATTCTGTCTCCCTGGCACATTTCTACGTCTCTGAGCGGAGATGTGAGTTCCGGCACTACTTCTACTGTTACTTTAGCCGGTAATGAAGACTGGCACCCTTTTGCTCCTAAAGCATATACGGAGAAGGTTGTTGTAGTATATACAGTTGCTGTCTGTACGTTGCCGGTTCCCTGGAAATTTGCCCACTCATAAGTAGATCCTCCTGTTGCAGTAAGCTCTACTGTTGAACCCGGGCAAACTTTAAGTTTTGAAGCTACTAAGGCTGCGGTTGGCCTTGTTTCTTTCAATAATGTCAATTCAACCATTGTGCTACAGAAACCACCATTAGAAACCACGACATAAAGAACTTGTCCGTCATTGCCATTATAGTGTAAAATATCCTGAATATAGTTGTTATTCTGTGCTACTGCATCCGCCTGATTTACGTAAAAATGAAATACTGCGCCCGTGGTTGTACTTATAGAAGGCATAGCATCTGTCAGGTCAAACCAGGTTACATCCGGAGTAGAACACAGCAGTAATGAAGCATCAACCGCTGAAGGAGTTGTTCCACCGTTAATTTTGATATTTGCTTTTCCTGGACAAGGGTTTCCCGGAAACGATACCTGGATTTCGTAATTACCCGGCTGCGTAGCGGTAATAGTAGGGCTTGTTGCTCCCTGAATCGCAACACCGTTGAAAAACCATTGGTAATTCATGTTCGGATCATTTACGGAAGCTGTAATTACCTGAGGGACATTGTCACATACATTAATCTCTTCCGGTAATGTTCCTCCATTCGGATCTAATAATTCAACCCCGATATTAAATGAGCCTCCTTCCAGGAATACTGCAGAGTCATAGCTGCTGTCAATAGCGTCTGCCAAAACCATTTTAAAATGGTAAGACTGCCCCGGAACCACTGTTGCCGTTGCCTGTAAAGGCACTGTTCTACCGTTGAAATTGGTTTCAATATTAGATGTATTATATCCTCCGAAAAAACTCACGTTCGGGGCCCCACATCCCATATCAAATCCGGAAAAACTATTCTGAGGGTGAATATTGGTAACACTCACAGGTCCTGTACCCGGAGCAGGCAGCACAGCCATATTCACATAAGGCCCGCCTGCTGTTGGTTTTAGCAATAAAGCAAAAGCATCAGAGAAACTGCAGGGGAATGATCCGGTATATTCTTCAGAAGCAAATAAATAATTGAATTTCACCTGAGAAGAGGTTGGAATAAAATCAAATTCCAAAATAACCGCATCGTTGAGTGTTCCTGACGGATTTGTAGCAGCTACAAGATCCGGATCACTTCCGGTAGGCAAATCATCTCCCAAAGTACTGCTTATATAGCTGTTTCCTGCTTTGTTAACATAACCTGTAGAAAGTACAATACCGTCCTTAAAAGGGAAGTTGGTTGTTCCTTTGTGAAAATAACCCCATGATCTTTGAGCATTACTTGCCGGTAAATTCGGGCTTACCTGAACATTGGAAACATTCGGGGTTACACAAGAGTTTGTTCCAGAAGAAATCAATACATCCTTTACAAGCTGCAAAGGCGTGTAATCAGTTGGCGCATACCCAGCAGCGTTTACATCAATAAAAGCTCCTGCCTTCATTGTTAAACTTGATGCCTTTTCTTTTTGAGGCTTCCTGGGGGTAATGTTTTGTGAATAAAAAAGACTCGACGACGAGACCGCGAATAAAGAAAACAATAGTAGGTATCTCTTCATAAATAAATTGTTTCAACAAATTTAATTTTTTTTTACTAATAAATGCACTTATTTAACTTTTTAGTATCAGAAAAACAAATAAACCTCCCAAAATGAGAGGTTTGTTGTATTTATAACTATTAATTTCTGTTTTTTAACAAAATCCATCCGCTACGTTGCTCAAGTTTTTTACTCGCAGGGTTTTCCCATTGTACCCGATACCAGTATGTGGCGGTAGGAAGAACAAGACTTCCCCTCAATAATCCGTTCCAGCGTGTTTCGTCTTTACTTGCTTTAAATACCTCCTGTCCGTACCTGTCAAATATGGAAGCTGCGAAATTATTATACTTGCTGATTCCTGAGAAATCTACGGTATCATTTTTACCATCTGAATTAGGAGTAATGGCATTGATAACTATAAAAGTAAAGAATGATAATGTAGTACCGCATTTTGCGTCTTTTACACGTACCAGGAGGGTGTAGTTATTATTATCCAGCATATTGTAAAAAATGTTGGAACCCTGCCATGTTACGCCTCCGTTTGAAGAATACTCAAGTTCACCTCCTGTAGGATTTGTAGCGGATATTGTTAAGATATGATTTTCATAAGTAACGTTTGTAAACTGCGGAAGTGCAGGATTGATCAACTGAGCACTGAATACTTTGGAACAAGTACCATTGCTGATCGTTACGGAATATGTACCTGGAGTATTTACGGAAATAGTCTGGGTAGTTGCCCCTGTATTCCATAAATAAGTATAATTTGGACCTGAACCCGCATCCAGAATTCCTGAGTCACCGGCACATGCGTAAACATCTTTTAGCGTAGACTCAATAGCAGGTACAACTTCAATGGTAATCGATGTAGGATCTTCTACTTTACATCCGTTTCCACCTAGAGCATATACAGAGTATGTAGTGGTAACAGTTGGAGATACCACCTGGGTACTTCCGTTCCCCGGTAAGCCTACCCATTCATAGGTAACACCACCAGTAGCTGTTAATGTAACTGATTCTCCTACACAAATTTTAGATTTTGATGCTGCCAGTATTGCTACAGGCGGACCTACCACAATGGTTATGGTGGCAGGATTTGCAGAGATACATCCATTGGCACCTACCGCAAAAACCTGATATACCGTAGTATTGGCAGGAGAAACGGTTTGCGTATTTCCGTTTCCTGTAAGATTAACCCAATTGTAAGTAGCACCTCCGGATGCTGTTAAAGTAACAGATTCACCGGGACAGATTTGCTGTACAGGAGACGTTACCGTTGCTACCGGAAGCGTAGTATTCTGTGTTACCGTAACATTTGAAGTATAACTACAATTTAAGTTTCCTGGCTGATTTATATTGGTCACCGTTAATGTATAAGTTCCTCCTGCATTCACAACAGGTGTTAATGTACCGGCTCCCGAAACAATATTTCCGCCACCGGTTGTAGTCCAGCCAATGGTAGAACCTGCCGGAATTACGGAAGCTGAAGCATTGAGGGTAACTTGCGGAGTATTGCAGGTGATCTGCTGAGGCTGGGCTATTGTTAAAGTTGTTTGAGGACTTGCCAGCAACTGCAAATTAACAACATACCTGCACCCTCCATTTACAACCAAAACATAAATTATCTGATTCCCTGCGCTGTTAAATGAAGCAGGGTTGGCTATTGTATTTGTATTTCCTGCATTGGCATCGGCTATATTCAGATAATATGAGAATGTAACACCCGGAGCAGTAGTAATCTGTGATTGTGCCTCCGTTAAATTATAATTGATTCCACCGGCCTGATAACACTTGAATAAAGTAGCATTTTGAACGGTAATCGGCTGAGAAACCTGTATTGTAATTGTTGCAGGTGTCTGAGATACGCAACCATTAGCGCCTACTGCCGTAACGGTATAGGTGGTGGTGGTGGTTGGAGAAACGGTCTGGGTGTTTCCATTTCCAGGAAGGCCAACCCAATTATAAGTTGCACCACCCGATGCTGTTAAAGTAACAGATTCACCGGAACATATTAATATTTTAGAGGCTGTTAAACCTGTAGTTGGAGGAGCACTATCGCCGGTCACCGTTACGTTTGCCGTTCCTGTACAAGTTAAGTTTCCCGGCTGATAAGTATTTGAAATTGTCAATGTATAAGTTCCTGCGGCATTTACTACCGGATTTAAGGTGTTTGCTCCGGATACAATGTTGCCGTTCGTTGTTGTCCATGCGAATGTAGATCCTGCAGGAAAAGCAGAAGCTGAAGCATTGAGGGTAGTTTGCGAATTGGTACAAGTCAGGACAGATGGCGTTGCAACTGTGGCAGTTATCTGCGGAGCTTTAACCAGCTGTAATTCTGCAACTTTTGAACAAAATCCGTTCTTAACCAAAACATACACTGTTTGTCCTGCACTTTGAAATGCTGTAGGGTTTGTAATCGTATTGCCATTTCCGGCTGCTGCATCTGTCTGGTTGATATAATAACTGAAGGTTGCCCCAGGTGTTGTACTTATTGAAGTTTGTGCCGAAGTAAGATTAAATGTGGCATTTCCCTGCACATAACAAGCTGTTAATGTAGCATTCTGTACCGTAGGTGACGTTCCTCCCACAATGGTTACAGAGGCTGTTCCGGGACATGTATTTCCGGGTAAAAATACCTGAACAGTATATAATCCGGGCTGCGTTGCCGTATAGGATGCATTTGTTGCTCCCGGAATAGGATTTGTCCCCAATAACCATTGGTATGTAGCCCCGCCTCCCTGAACCGAAGCAGTAAGAACCTGTGGGGCATTGTCACAAACGTTGATGGATGAAGGTAACTCTACACCTGCCGGGTTAAGAAGCTGTACACCGATATCAAAAGATCCTGCTTCAAGAAAAACAGCAGAGTCGAAGTTTGAATCCTGATAATCTGCCAGAACCATTTTAAAATGATAAGTCTGTCCAGGGATTACGGTGGCCGTAGCAGTTAAAGGGATTGTACGCCCATCAAAATTAGTCTCAATCTGAGGATTATTAATCCCTGCAAAATACTGAACATTTTTAGGCCCGCATGGCAAATTAGCAGGGATGATATTGGTAACACTTACAGGATTTCCGTTCGGAAGCACTGCTAAATTCGTGTAAGTAGGATCTCCCACTTTTTTCAGTAATAGTGCAAAACCGTCTGAAATACTGCATGTGAAATTACTCTGATATTCTTTGGAAGCAAATAAATATCTAAACGAAACTTTAGTGGAAGCAGGTACAAAATCAAATTCTATATAGGTTGCATCTCTTAAATTGGCATTATTTACATTTAAAGCTGTTGCGAGATCTGTATCTCCTCCGGAAGGGAGTGGATCACTCAAATTTCCCTGAAAATTATTTCCTGTTTTTCTTGCATATCCGGTGGTAAGCACGATACCTTTAGCAAAAGGAAAATTAGTTGTTGCTTTATTAAAATATCCCCAGCTTCTATTTTGATCTGTAACTGCAAGATTCGGAGAGACAACCACATTGCTTACATTGGCAGCTGAACAAGTAGAACCACCACTGATAAGAACATCTTTTACCAATTGTGTAATACTAAAAGCTGATTCCGGATAGCCGGCAGCATTCACATCAATAAAAACACCAGCCTTCATACTTGCGGCAGTTGGTTTTTTAGCAGAAACCTTACTTTGCCTGTCCTGTGCAAATACAAGAGATCCTGTAAAAACTAAAAATAAAGCCAAAAGTAAATTTCTTGTCCTCCTATTTAACATTTTAAATTATTTTAAACAAAAATACTATTTTTTTTGATTGAATATCAATCCAGAATAAATTACAGTATTATTAGTATAACCCAATTGATTTTATAATATCTTCTCAATTAGTTTAAGAACGAAAAAAAGACCAACAAATTGTCGGCCTTTCTTTGAATATTTAAAAATTATTCTTTTACTTTTATTCTATGTTTTTAAGCAGTATCCATCCGGTTTTTAATGCCGGTTTCTTACTCGCAGGATCTTCAAAGCTCACCTGGTACCAGTATGATGATGTAGGAAGGCGTTTCCCCTGGAAGTACCCGTCCCAATAAGGCTGAAGGCTGCTTGCCTTATATACTTCTTTTCCATAGCGATCAAAGATTGATGCCTTGAAATCTTTATTCTCATTAACCCCTCTGAAATCGATAATATCATTGATATTATCTCCGTTCGGTGTTATTACATTTTGCATTACAAAAGTAAAATATTGAAGGAATCCTACACAGCTCGTTTTTTTAACTCTTACACGAATTGATATAACAGTATTTCTCGGCACATTGCTGAATGTATTGGAATTTTGCCAGGTAAGGCCATTATCTACTGAATATTCCAATGCTCCGTTGCTTGGATTACTTGCCGTAAGGATCATGGTTCCGTTCTCGTTATAATTTACATTGATAATTTCAGGAATAATAGCCTGAATTACCTGTGTTGTAAATACTTTTGAACAAACACCATTATTGATTGTCACAGAATATGTTCCGGGTGTTCCTACAGAAATTGTCTGCGAAGTATCTCCGGTATTCCATAAATAAGTATAATTTGGGCCAGATCCTGCGTTCAGAGTAATCACATCTCCCTGACAGATCATACCCCCGGAAAGATTGGAGGTAATAGCTGGTACAACTTCTATCGTAATAGATGCCGGCTGCAGTGATTTACATCCCTGTGCACCGATAGCATATACGGAATAAGTGGTTGTCTGAGTAGGAGAGACTGTTTGTGTTGCTCCTGTTCCGGTCATTCCCACCCATTCGTAGGTAGCGCCGTTGGCTGCTGTAAGAGTGGTAGATTCTCCAACACATAATCTAATCTTTGTTGCAGTAAGCTGAGCAATTGGTGTTGCTTCTTTTCTTAGGGTTAATGTAACCATTTTGCTACAGAAAGCACCGTTGGAAACAACAACGTACAATACTTGTCCGTCTGCACCGTTATAGCTGCTTACTGCGGAAGCATCCAGGAAATTATTATTTTGCGCAACTGCATCAGCCTGATTAACATAATACCGAACAATAGCCGTGGTAGAAGTGGTAATCAAAGGAGTTGCATTATTTAAATTAAATGTGGAAACCGAAGGAGTTGTACAAAGCTTGAGCGTTGCATTTTGAGCAGGCGGAGTTGTTCCTCCCACAATAGTAATGACCGCAGAAGCGGGACACTGATTTCCAGGTACAGAAACTTTTACTTCGTAAGCACCCGGAGATGTGGCGGTATAAGAAACATTGGTAGCACCATTAATAGCAACGCCATCTTTATACCATTGGAAAGTCATACCAGGAGTTACCGTTAGTAATGCCGTTAAAACCTGTGGCGTGTTATCGCACATATTTACCGTATCCGGCAAAATCACACCGTTGGCATCTGCAATTTTAATTCCGATATCAAAAGAACCACCTTCAAGAAAAACTGCAGAATCTAAAGTCTGGTCATTATAATCTGCCAGAACCATTTTAAAGTGATACGCAACACCAGGAGTTACATCTGCAACCGCCGTTAAGGGTACTACTCTTCCGTTGTAATTGGTCTGAATACTTGTAGTGTTATATCCCGCAAAATAATTTGCATTTAATGCTCCGCACGTAAGTGCCCCTCCTCCAAACTGGGTTGCAGGACGTATGTTGGTCACACTTACAGGACCGGCTCCTCCGGGAAGAATGGCAACATTCGTATAAGCTCCTCCCGCTACAGGTTTAATCAGCAAAGCAAATGCATCGGAATAATTACATGGAAAACCTCCGGTATATTCTTCGGAGGCAAAGATATAATTGAACTTTACCTGATTAGAATTCGGTACAAAATCAAACTCCAACGCTACTGCATCACGCTGATTGTTAATATTGGTATTGGTTGCAGCAGCAAGATCCGCATCCCCATTTTGAGAGATGAGACCGGCAAGGTTGGTGGCAATGGCTGCATTACCCGCTTCTCTGGCATAGCCTGTTGTTAAAACGATTCCGTCTTCAAAAGGAAAACCGGTTGTTCCTTTATGGAAATAACCCCAAAACCTGTCGGCATTGGTTACCGGATGATTGGGTGTCACTGTTACATTGCTTACATTTGGCGTTGCACAGCTTGACGTTCCGTTGATGAGAACCTGCTGAACGAGCTGCTGAATATTATAAGATGATTCCGGATAAGATGCAACATTGACATCAATAAAAGCACCTGCTTTCATACTTTCCGAAGTCAGTTTTACTTTACCGTTTTTTCTTGATGCATGCTGGGCAGCAGCTGATCCCGAAACCAAAAGAAACACTAAAAAGAAGAAGTAGTTTTTCAGTCTATAATTTAACATTTTTTCATTGTTTGTTCAAAAATAACAATTTTTTGATTAATATTTGGTAAGAAATGAAATAATTGCGATAAAAAACCAATCTATATCAACAAATCTTTACATATCAGATAATATATCTTCAATAATAAAAAAAAGACCAAATTTTTATTTAGTCTTTTTTAGAGTTATTTCGGCAAATACAGCTTCAAGTTACTCATTTTTAAGCTCATCAATTTTATCCTGAAGTTCCTGAATCTTATCTTTCAGTGCTTTAATTTCATTTTTGTTTGAACTGACATTACTTTTCAGCATCACATTTTTTGCTCTTTCGCTATGGTCATCTTCATCTTCCTCTTCATTAATTTCTTCAATATCTTCCTGAATATCTTCAATATCCTCGTTAATTTCCTCTATATCTTCACTGATTTCCTCAATATCTTCGCTGATTTCTTCGATATCTTCCTGGATATCTTCAATATCCTCCTGAATATCTTCGATTTTTTCATGGCTTTTATTGACAGACATCTGAATAAAAATAGCAAGATAAATAGCTTCCAGCGAAACCACCGTGGTAAGAATAAGCAACATCTTATCAAATGCCACCAAGCCCAGGAGTGGCAAGAGGAAAGAAATGATAAAAAACAATGTATGTGCAATGAGCGATGGTATAGAACCTATCCACCAGGTAATTCCATTAGCGATCTTTTCTAAAACCTCAGTTCTTTCTTCGTACTTTTTCATTGTGTTCTGCTTTTATAGTAATTCTTTGGTAACTCCTAACCCGAACAGTGCAAAATCATATTTTGCGGGATCTTTTCCATCAAATTTCCTGATAACGGCATCCAGCTCTTCTACCGTTTTCCAGTCGTTCTGCGTTCTTGAAATCAGGCCTAATTTCCTGGAAATATTCCCCGTATGCACATCCAGCGGAATGGAAAGATATTGCTGATCCGTATTTTCCCAGATACCAAAATCTACGCCACGCTTATCCTTCCGCACCATCCATCGCAAAAACATAATAATTCTCTTGGTGGACGAATTTTTGTACGGTGAACTCACATGTTTATGGCTCCTGTGTTTTTCCGCTCCTAAAAAACTGCTTCTGAACCGCTCAACAGAATGCAGGAAACTGGTTTCCGATTCATTGAGCCTGAATAAGTTTTCCAGACTTTCATTATTGAGATAAATCCTGTTAAACTGTTTCATAAAATAAATAAAATCTTGCCCGTTGAAAGTGCGGTGAATGCTTTTATCTTCAATGGACTTCAAATCTTTTTCCGAATGATTCAATATGAAATCATAAGGGGTATTCCCCATAATATCCAACATTTTTTCAGCAGATTTTATAATCGCTTTCCTGTTTCCCCATGAAATGGTTGCTGCCAAAAATCCCGCTATTTCAATATCCTGTTTCAGGGTAAACCGATGCGGGATCTGTATTGGGTCATTCTCAATAAATTCCGGATGGTTATACTGGTCTGCTTTTTCATCCAGGAATATTTTCAGCTCTTCAAAATTCAACATCATTTATTTTAAATTTTCACAGGCTCCAGTGCCTTCGGTAAGAAAGTATTCGGAAAAACGGTCCTTGCTTCATCAGTAAACACGGTAAGATCTGCATACCTGTTTGAGAAGTGTCCTAAAATAAGTTTTCCTACCTCAGCTTTTCTGGCGATCATTGCTGCTTCCAATGCAGTTGTATGCCCCGTGTAATCTGCCATTTCCTTTAAATCATGTAAAAAGGTGGATTCATGATAAAGGACGGTAGCATTTTTAATGACAGGAATCACATTTTCAAGATAGCGCGTATCGCTGCAAAACGCATAAGAAACCGTAGGAACGGGATCTGTTGTAAGAATTTCATTTTTAAGGACGTACCCATCGCTTAATACAAAATCTTTTCCGGCTTTGATATTGTGATAATCGCAGGTTTCAATCTCTTTGTATTTTGAAATTTCCTGCATATTCAGGTGTCTTTCTTTCGGTTTTTCCTTAAAGAGATATCCATTGCAATAAATCCTGTGATCAAGAGGAATGGTGTATACCTCTACCCGGTTGTCTTCATAAATTTTTTCGGAATAGTCCTTATCCAGTTCGTGATAAACCACTTCAAAACCGCGATGGGTTTCGGTAATGGTAAAAATGGTTTCCAGCATTTTTTTTATTCCCTTCGGTCCGTATACATGCAGCGGTGTTTCTCTTCCTAAAAGACGGAAAGATGCAATAAGGCCGGGAAGACCAAAACAGTGGTCTCCGTGAAGATGGGAAATGAAAATATGATTAATTCTCGAAAATTTCGCTTTTGCTTTTCTCAGCTGAACCTGTGTTCCTTCTCCACAATCAATCAGAAAAGACCTTTCCTCCATTTCCAGGAATTGTGCGGTAGGAGAAGAGTTAATAGTCGGAATTGCTGAGTTAAAGCCTAATATCGTTAAATAAGTACTCAAATCTATCGTTTATTATACAGACAAATGTACGGAATTTAGGTTAGAAAAGGCTGATTGAGATTAAGGTTAAAAGGGTTGAAGCTAAGGTTGAGAAAAAGCAGCTGCATTAAAAAATGGCTTAAAGAGATATTAATATATCTTATCTAAACTTTTTGTTTTTAAACACACTTGAAATTTCAACAACTTCAACCTTAATCTTACTCTCCTTTCAGAAAATCCAGAAAAAGATCCAGAGCCTGTTTTCTGTGACTGATTTTGTTTTTATCCTGAGGTTTCATTTCTGCAAAGGTTTTATTGTATCCTTCAGGAACAAAGATCGGATCATAGCCAAAACCTTTGAAACCTTTATTTTCATTCAGAAGATTTCCGTGAACCCTTCCGTCGAAATATCTTGCTCCGTTTTCATCATAATAGCATAAAACGGTAATGAAATAGGCTTTCCTGTTTTCAACACCTTCCATTTCGCCCAGTACTTTTTCAATATTTTTAGCAAAATCATGATTTCCTGCGTACCGTGCGGAAAAGATTCCCGGTCTGCCGTCCAGCGCTTCAACTACAAGGCCGCTGTCGTCACCTAAGCTTGGAATTCCTGTTTTTTCAAAGCAATATTTAGCTTTAATCAAAGCATTGGCGTTAAAAGAATCACCATCTTCCACAATTTCTTCATGAATATTGTAATCCGTTAAGCTTTTTACTACAAAACCATCCCCTAAAATCTGCTGGATTTCTTCTTTTTTATGTACATTGTGGGTAGCAACCAATAACTCCATTTCCTTTTTTTATTTTTATTTTTTTTAAATCACAATATTTTTGGAACATTTATCTATTGTGATGACTTTAAAGTATCTTGTAATTAAATTTCAGAATAATGTACTTTATATTTTCTTATAAAAAGATAATAAAAGACTGAAAAAAGTAAAATACCAACGGCAAGTATTACCCATTCCTGGATTTTAAAAGCGTCTGCAAAACTTTCATTTTTCGTGTAAACAATCAATATGGTGGAACACAAATTATTGAAGCCATGCAGAAGCATCGGTAACAATAAAGATTTTGTTTTGTAGTATACCAGACCAAGAACGCATCCCAATAAAACAGCTCCCACAAACTGCCACGGATTTCCATGAACCAGACCGAAAATCACGGATGCCATGAGAATCGCATTTACCGGCCGTACCCCTTTATTGATTAATCCTTTCTGGATAATTCCGCGGAAAACAATTTCTTCAAAAACAGGTGCACATATCACTGCAGTAATGACCATCACTACAGGATCATCGGTAAGCTGCTCCATCAGTTTTGTGAAAAATTCATAATATTTTCCGAAAAAAGGACCTGTTACAGGTATTTGTGACGCAATAAATTCTGCGATAAGCATCATCCCGAACATCATCGGGAAAATCAGCACATAGGTATAGAAATTAGTGGGCGAAAAATTGAAGTTCAGCTTTTTTCCCGTGTTCGGCCTTACGATAAAGAAATCAAAAAAAGCAATGGAGGTAAGAAACCCAGCTGCGTTGAGGAGCATCAAAAACCACTCTTTATACTGCAGATTTTCCTTAAAAGCAAACATCCAAAAGGCATTAAAAAATGCCACGGCCACGTTCCCGGCAAAGAATCCGGCAACTAAGACAAGTCCACCTATCCATGTAAATGTAAATTTCGGATACCTGCTGTTTTCCATACTTTATACTCAGATTTATCGGGCAAAGATAAAAGTTTTTGAGAAGTTTCTTTATTGTTTGAATAATGAAGTACAAAAAACATCTGCATTTTTTTGAGGTACAGATCTCTTCCTGAATGAAATCATTTTCAGATTCCATTAAAAATTACGATTTTTGCAACTTCAAAATACGATATGTCAGACTTAATCAAAGAAATAGAGAAAAGAAAAACTTTCGGGATTATTTCTCACCCCGATGCCGGAAAGACGACGCTCACGGAAAAGCTGCTTCTTTTCGGAGGGGCCATCCAGGAAGCGGGAGCGGTAAAATCCAATAAAATAAAAAAAGGAGCCACTTCCGACTTTATGGAAATTGAAAGACAGAGAGGGATTTCCGTAGCAACTTCCGTACTTGCTTTTGAATACAGAGACCATAAAATCAATATCCTGGATACTCCGGGACACAAGGATTTTGCTGAAGATACCTACAGAACTTTAACTGCCGTAGATTCTGTAATCGTTGTAATAGACGTAGCCAAAGGGGTTGAGGAACAGACAGAAAAACTGGTACAGGTTTGCAGGATGCGAAATATCCCGATGCTGGTATTTATCAATAAGCTTGACCGTGAGGGTAAGGATGCTTTTGATCTCCTGGATGAGATTGAACAGAAATTAGGTTTAACGGTTGTTCCGCTTTCATTACCGATTGGCATGGGAAGTGATTTCCAAGGGATCTACAACATCTGGGAAAACAACATCCAACTGTTTTTGGAGGAGAAAAAACAGAAGGTTGGAGAAGCCGTTAAGTTTGATGACATTAATGATTCTGCCATTGATGAATTGATCGGTGAAAAAGCGGCAGCTACGCTTCGTGAAGAGCTTGATCTCGTACAGTCGGTATATCCTGAGTTCAGCCGTGAAGATTATATGAAAGGTGATCTTCAGCCTGTTTTCTTCGGATCGGCTTTGAATAATTTCGGAGTTCGCGAATTGCTGGATGCCTTTATCGATATTGCACCGATGCCTCAGCCAAAGGAAAGTGATACGCGTCTGGTAAAGCCTGAAGAAAATCAGTTTACCGGCTTTGTTTTCAAAATCCATGCGAATATGGATCCGAAACACAGGGACCGCCTGGCTTTCGTAAAAATTGTTTCCGGAACGTTTAAAAGAAACGAAAATTATCTATTGGTAAGAGAGGGTAAAAAAATGAAGTTCTCTTCACCCAATGCGTTCTTTGCGGATAAAAAGGAAGTCGTGGAAGAGAGTTTCCCGGGAGATATCGTAGGGCTTCATGACACAGGAAGTTTCAGGATCGGTGATACGTTGACCGGAGGTGAAAAACTGAACTTCAAAGGAATTCCGAATTTCTCGCCTGAACATTTCAGGTATATCAATAATAACGATCCGCTGAAGGCAAAACAATTGGCAAAAGGGATCGATCAGCTAATGGACGAGGGAGTTGCACAGCTGTTTACGCTGGAAATGAACGGCAGAAAAATCATCGGAACAGTGGGAGCTCTTCAGTACGAGGTAATCCAGTACCGTCTGGAACATGAATATGGTGCAAAATGTACCTACGAGCCGCTTTCCATGCACAAAGCGTGTTGGGTTGAAGCCGATGAAAAGTCTGAAGAATTTAAAGAATTTGCGAGATTAAAGCAGCGGTTTTTAGCAAGAGACAAATACAACCAATTGGTATTTCTTGCTGATTCTTCTTTTACCATCCATATGACGCAGGAAAAATTCCCGAATGTGAAACTGCATTTCATCAGTGAATTTAAGAATGCTTAATTAGAAATAATTAATTTAGATATATAATCCGCGGAATTTTCTGCGGATTTTACAATTATTGTATATTTGAATTACTATCTTATCTTAATAAAAAACTAATGGCGATACCAAAATATAATGAAATACAATTACCGGTTCTAAAAATTTTATCTGATGGCAAAATTCTAAAATTAAAAGACTTTATTGAACCTGTAGCAAAAGAATTTTCTCTCACCAATGATGAAATTAATGAAATGTATCCTTCTGGAAATGGACATATTTTCTATGACAGAATTTCTTGGGCATTAAGTTATTTAAATATTGCAGGCTTACTTGAAAAACCAGGAAGAGGACTATTTAAAATAAATTCTAAAGGAATTGAATTATTACAAAATCCCGAAAAGCTTTCTTCTTATGTAGAAAAATCTGTTCAAAAAAGCTATAAACAAAAAAAAGAGTTGGAAATTTCTCCAATTGAAATAGCCGAGAATAAAGTTGAAAACTTAACACCACAGGAGAAATTATATAATTCTTTCAATAAAATTCGTGACACAGTTTACGATGAAATTTTAAATACAATCTTAAGTAAAAGTCCAACATCGTTTGAAAAGCTTGTGGTTTTACTATTACAAAAGATGGGATATGGTGGAGAGATTAAAGATTCTGGTTTAGTAACTAAAAAATCTAATGATGGAGGTATTGATGGAATAATAAAAGAAGATATATTAGGATTTGGTAGAATTAATATTCAAGCGAAAAGATATAAAAGAGAATTGGTAATAGGAAGAGAGGAAATACAAAAATTCGTAGGCGCTTTAATGGTTGCACAATCAAACAAAGGAGTTTTTATTACAACTTCTTATTTTTCAAAAGGCGCAATCGAATATGTTCAAAATCTTTATGGAAATACAACAGTTGTATTAATTGATGGAATTAAATTGGCTGAATATATTTATAATTTCGGACTTGGAATGCAAGTAGAACAATTAATAGAAATTAAAAAAATGGATAGTGATTTTTGGGATTCTATGTCCGACGAATAAAATAGTATTAGCTTTATATCAAAATATAATCCGCGGAATTTTCTGCGGATTTTTTTGTTTTTATTGAACTATATTCAATATTCATTTGAAAAACAGATTGTATAATCGTTAATTTTATTTTACAAAACAAACAAAATCAAACCTTTATCAATTTACACGATCAAAACAAGTCCTTTACAATCTTTACAAAAGCTTCCCTTACTAATTTTACTTCATCGAAAAAATTAATCGTATGAAAAAATTCATTTTACTTGTTGCCGTATCGGGAACATTCATCATGTGTAAAAAGGGAGAAGCTGCAACATCGCAGCTGGAAAATACCATCAGTTCGGCCGACAGTACCATTGCTGCCTCGGAAAAAATCATTGCAATCAATGATCAGGCAAATGCTGCTTTGGACTCAGCGAATGTTAAAATCAAAGAATTTGAAGACACTAAAAATGCGGTAAAAGATAAAATAGAAAGCACTTCCAAAATAGTAGATTCTCTTTCCGAAAAAATATCATCCGTAAAACTGGAAACGAAAGCTGAAAAGAAAGCTGAAAAGAAAGAAAATAAAATTGTAGTAAATGTTCCTGCCCCGAAAATTATTAAGGAAACAAAAATCGTTTATAAAAATTCTCCGAAGAAAGAAAATCCTGAATTGATTCAGCAGAACAGATTCATCAAAAAAGGAACATTAGAACTTAACGTAAATGATGCTGAAACTGCAAAAGAAATTGTAAAGGATGAAGTTGCCAAATACAACGGCTTTATAAGAAGTGAAAGTGTTTCCCTTCAAAATGATGATAAAAAAACCGCTTATCTGAAAGTGAAAGTTCCTGTTCAGAAATTTGATTATCTTATGTCTGACCTCAACTACAATCTGGGAACGGTGGAAAATATGAACATTGAAACTTCCGGTCATGATATTGTTGAAAACACGATGTGTGAAATCGACATTACCCTTTACGGACAGCAGGGTAATATCGCGGATGACAAAAACCCTGAAACATTGGGAGCACAGTCCTTTGCTGCTATATCTTCGGGCTGGAATGTCATTACTTCTATTTTTCTGTTTATTCTTCCGCTTTGGCCGTTATTTGTGATTGCAGGAATCGGATATTATTTTTATAAAAAAAGAAAGATCAGTGATAAGAATTCCTGAAAATAAAGATTCCTCAAAATTTTAAGAATATTTTAATCAGAAAACCGTTATTCAGGAAATTGTTATTCCTAATTTTGACTTAATAATTACATTTATCATTTAACTTAAGCTAAAAAAATCAATCAAAACAATAGTTAAAACAATATATTATTAATATTTTGTGGTTCGTGTGAAAGTAAAAAGGCTCCCATTTCTGAGAGCCTTTTACTATTTCATTTTTATAGTAAGCAATTACTTTGCAATGCTTCTTGAGATAACAATCTTCTGAATTTCAGAAGTTCCTTCATAAATCTGAGTGATTTTTGCGTCTCTCATCATTCTTTCCACGTGGTATTCTTTCACATATCCGTATCCACCGTGAATTTGTACCGCTTCAATTGTAGTATCCATTGCTACCTGAGAGGCATATAATTTTGCCATCGCACCGCTTTCTGAAATATCCTTCCCTGCGTCTTTTTCTACTGCAGCCTTGAAGCAAAGCATTCTTGCTGCTGTAATCTGGGTTGCCATATCCGCAAGCTTAAATGCGATTGCCTGGTGGTTGATGATCTCCGTTTTAAAAGCTTTTCTTGTTTTAGCATATTTTAAGGCCAATTCGTAAGCTCCTGAAGCAATACCCAATGCCTGAGATGCAATCCCGATTCTTCCTCCGTTCAGAACAGCCATCGCAAAATTGAATCCGAAACCGTCTTCTCCGATTCTGTTTTCTTTCGGCACCTTTACATTATTGAAGATCAAAGAATGCGTATCGCTTCCTCTGATTCCCAGTTTGTCTTCTTTAAGCCCGATTTCAAATCCTTCCCATCCTCTTTCAACGATGAAAGCATTGATTCCTTTATGTTTCTTCTCAGGATCTGTTTGTGCAATTACAATATAATAAGTAGCTGTTCCACCGTTCGTGATCCAGTTTTTGATTCCGTTCAGCAAATAATAATCACCTTTATCTTCTGCTGTGGTTTTTTGTGAAGTTGCATCGGAACCTGCTTCCGGCTCAGACAATGCAAATGCTCCGATTACCTGTCCGCTCGCAAGAGGAGTAAGGTATTTTACTTTTTGTTCCTCAGAAGCAAATTTTTCAAGCCCTGCACATACCAAAGAATTGTTTACAGACATTACCACAGCTGCAGAAGCATCTATTTTTGCAATCTCTTCCATGGCCAACACGTAAGAAACACTGTCCATCCCTGCACCGCCGTATTTAGGATCTACCATCATACCCAAAAGCCCCATTTCACCCATTTTCTTTACCTGTTCTGCAGGAAACTTCTGATCGCGATCTCTTTCGATTACTTCAGGTAATAGTTCGTTTTGTGCAAAATCCCTTGCTGCCTGCTGAATCATCAGCTGTTCTTCCGATAAATTAAAGTCCATAAAAATTGAATAATTAGATGGTCGCTAATTTACACTTTTTGATCAAATCTGAAAACAGAATTAAAACTTAAGTCTTACATTCTGAAAATCAACAATTAAACAAATTTTAAAAAATAAATATATTGATTAAATTATTATTAAAATTTTTATCTTAAAAGTAAAAATAACAATATACAATTCAGTAAAACTTTCAATAACTGTTAATTTCAGGATGTAAGGTTGCCAATTAAAAAAAATGCTTATATTTAAAATCCTTTAACCAATTACTTTTACCATCATGACTATAAAAAGATTATTCGATATTCCCCATTATGCCTTAGAAACGTACCCGAAAACGGATATGTTTGTCACAAAATATCAGGGAGAATGGAAGAAAACGTCTACTCAGGAATTTATTAATGAAGGCAATAAAATCTCACGCGGGCTTTTAAAACTTGGGATAAAACCTGGGGACAAAATTGCGCTTATTACTACAAACTCCCGCACAGAGTGGGCTATAATGGATCTTGGGCTCTCTCAGATCGGGGTGGTTTCCGTACCGGTATATCCGAGTATTTCACCGGAAGATTACGAGTTTATCTTCAACAATGCCGAGATCAAATATTGCTTTTTATCTGATAAAGATCTTTTAAATAAAGTAATGAAGGTAAAGCACAATATCCCTTCACTGCAGGGAATTTTCACCTTCGAGAATATCAGCGGAGCTGCCAACTGGAAAGAAGTGCTGGATCTTGGAGAAGACGATTCTACACAGATTGAAGTAGAAGATCTTTCCAATACGATCAATCCGGAAGATCTGGCCACCATTATTTATACTTCCGGAACTACGGGAAAACCCAAGGGAGTTATGCTGACACACCATAACATTGTGTCCAACGTATTAGGATCAATTCCAAGAATTCCTAAAAAGAAAAATTTGGATTATAAAGATACGAGAGTATTAAGCTTTCTGCCCATCTGCCATATTTTCGAGAGGATGCTTTTTTACCTGTTCCAGTATAATGGTTTTTCCATTTATTTTGCAGAAAGCATTGAGAAGATGGGAGAAAATGTAAAAGAAGTGAAACCTCATTACATGAGCGTTGTTCCAAGGCTTGTGGAAAAGGTTTATGATAAAATTTATGCTACCGGATCTTCAGCAGGAGGTCTTAAGCAGAAGATATTTTTCTGGGCACTGACTCTGATTTCTAAAAAGAAAACGGTTTCCAAGCCTTCAGGATTACAGGAAATTATTGCAGATAAACTTGTTTTCAAAAAGTGGCGCGAAGGATTGGGCGGCGAAATTATCACGCTGGTTTCCGGCTCTGCAGCCCTGTCCACAAGACTAAACCTGATGTTTCAGAATGCGGGAATTCCTATTCTGGAAGGATATGGTCTTACGGAAACCTCACCGGTTATTTCAGTGAATGCTTTTGGGAAAATGAAAATAGGAACCGTAGGGCTTCCTTTGGACAATGTTCAGGTAAAAATTCAGGAAGACGGGGAAATTACCGTAAAAGGGCCATCTATTTTTAAAGGTTATTTTAAAAATGAAGAAATGACAAAAGAAGTTTTTACCGAAGACGGATTTTTTAAAACAGGAGATATCGGGCACGTTGACAGCGATGGTTTTCTTCAGATCACAGACCGTAAAAAAGAGATGTTTAAAACTTCCGGCGGTAAATATATTGCCCCTCAAACCATTGAGAATCTTGCAAAAGCTTCTAAATTTATCGAGCAGATTATGGTGGTGGGTGACGGCGAAAAAATGCCTACTGCATTGGTACAGCCTGATTTTGAGTTTGCTAAAAGCTGGGCCATGAGAAACAACCTGAATATCGGATCTACACCACAGGAGATTGCCAACAGTAAAGAGCTTAAGGAAAGAATAGAAAAAGAAATCGAAAGTACGAACGAACACCTCGGAAACTGGGAAAAAATCAAGAAAATTGAACTGACACCGGAAGTCTGGAGTATTGACACAGGCCTTTTAACACCTACTTTAAAGCTGAAAAGAAAGGCGATTAAAGAGAAGTTTATCGACCTTTACAATAAAATGTATGAACATCATGAATAAATAAAAACCGCTTCTTTTGAGGCGGTTTTTTACTCGCTTAGTTCAAGCGGATTTTTGTATTTTTCATTTTCTTCCCTTGCTTTTTCTCTTTCCTTTATCATTTCCTGCCCTTGTATAATCGTTGTTCCGTAGCTTGCCAGTACTGCGGCAGCATTTTCATTGGCTGTTTTTTGTGCCTGTTTTAATTTAGCCTGCGTTGTTTCTATAGCTCCGGTATATCTGCTTTCTTTTATGTTAATGAACTTGCCTTTCAATTGAGAGACAGACAAGGATTTTACCAGTTCAAAATCATAATCCTCTTTCTCGTCTGTTATTTTGATAATTAATCCCGGTAAACCGCTAAATTTCATAGGACCATACGGAAGCGGAATTTCCGGAGCATACCATGCGATCCAGTTTCTTCCTTTAAATCTGACCTCTGCTTTTTTACAGGTAATGGTGTTGATTATCTTGGTTTCATCTGCAAGTTCCCAGTTTGATATTACAGGTTGTTTATAGGTAAATAATGACATACCTGCGGAATCAAAAAACTGTACATTTTTATTGGTTTGGATGATAGTAAAATTGAAGTTTGTTTTTGGAATTACTACTCCTGTTTTCCAGCCAAGAGTTATGCTTCCGTCTACATTATGTGTTGTCGTACCTGATTTTTCCATTACAGAATCTCCTTTTAACGATACAATACTCGCAAAAAAAACTTTTCTTTCTCCAACTTTTAGTACGAACAGCTCTTCATGATATTTATCAATTCTCTTATCAAATTTAGCTTTTAAATTATACGTAAATTCCCCTTTTAAAGTATCCTGCTGGTATGATTGTGGGTAATATATTGCACTGTAAAGAAAGACTAGAAACCCAAATATTTTTTTGAAGTAATTCATAAATAAATATTATTTATAAATATGCACTTATAGCAAAGAACCTCCGCCATAAGTGCATAAGATTAAAGACTAAGCGAGACTATTACTAGGTCCAGAGTGAATAGCAGGCTTACAATAATTTGCTTCAATCTTTTCTCGCCATTCATTTGCTTGTTGAGGAGTCCAATCCTGTGTTGTGGTTGCCGTCACTCCGCAAGAAGTTTCCGCAATCCAAACCTGTCCTGCTTTTACTGTTTTAAGGTCTTCACGGGTTAATTTTTTAAATTTTTTCATTTCTTAAATAATTTTTTTTCACCTACTTATTTTGCCAAATTTTCTACAGTGAAACTTCGGCTTTCCTTTCGGAGACAGGTTTTCGGTTTAGTCCTGCCCTTCTGTTGCAACATATTTTAATAATGAATCAACAATGAATATTAATCCAATACCTTTCATTTATTCAACAACTTGAGAAGATAAGCGATTGTGTTTTTCGGGAGTAAATATAAAGAGAAATCAAATGCTAAACACAATAATTCTTTGTGAGGAGAATTATATTCGTGACTTTATTATTTTTTAACTTTATTTATTCATTTAGAATTCATTATGAATGTAAATTGTCATTCAAACCACATCTAAGTTTTTTAAAATTCAATTTATGAATAAGTTCACATGTATTGTGATCAACAGGAACGGGCTTTAGCCCGTTTATTCTTTTAGTGCTAAGAAGAAAAGCTTTAGCCAAATATAATTTATGTTTTGGCTAAAGCCAATCAAAAGGAATCAACATTAAAACGGGCTAAAGCCCGTTCCTACTGAATAAAATATCCGTATCGATTGTGTTTTAAAAATAAAAAAGCTGCCTCCAATGAGGCAGCTCTATATTCTGAAAAACCGTTGTTAATTAAAACTTAATCACCGATTTCATTTTTTCGTTTTCTTCCATTACCAATTCGTCATCCACAAGGATTTTTCCTGAATGCTCATCAATAATGATTTTCTTTCTTTGAGCGATTTCCATCTGCTTTTGAGGCGGAATAGTAAAGAATGAACCTTTTGGTGCCCCTCTTTCCAATCCTACTACTGCAAGTCCGTTCGGAGAATTGGTTCTGATTCTGTTGTAAGAAGCCAATAATCTTTCGTCGATTTTCGCAGCAAATTCTTTAGACTGCTCAATCAGATACTCTTCTTCTTTCTTGGTTTCAGAGATCAAACCTTCCAATTCTTCTTTTTTGAACTTCAGGTGGTTTCTAAGATCATCAATTTTTGCGTTCAGCTCATCCAGGGTTTCGTTTTTGTGGCTGATTTTAGCACCGAACTCTTTGATTCTTTTTTCAGCAAGCTGAATTTCAAGCTCCTGATATTCAATTTCTTTACTTAATGCTTCAAACTCTTTATTGTTTCTTACGTTATCCTGCTGAGATCTGTATTTTTCAATTAAAGTTTTCGCATGGTTGATTACTTCATGCTTCGTTTTGATCTGATCATCCTGATCTTTTATATCTGCATGAAATTTTTCAGCTCTTTTTTCAAGACCTTCGATTTCAATCTCAAGATCCTCTACTTCGATTGGCAATTCTCCTCTTGTATTTCGGATTTCGTCCAATCTGGAATCAATGATCTGCAAATCGTATAAAGCTCTTAACTTCTCTTCAACTGAAATATCGTTGGTTTTTGCCATATTTTAAATGAAATAATTTACCGGGTTCGTTTTCTCAATAGATTTTGAGATTGCAAATGTACTAAATTTTTGTGACAAAATTTCAAATAATTGTTGAGTAACAAATTGTTCTGATTCGAAATGACCTATATCGCAAATCATCATTTTAGATTCGGCAAGGAAAAAATCATGGTATTTCACATCTCCCGTGAGATAAGCATCACATTTTTTGGAGATTGCAGCCTTGATGCCACTTGCTCCGGAACCTCCCAGAACACCTACTCTTTTTATTTTTTTGCCGGTAAAATCAGAATGCCTGATGACTTCAAGGTTAAACTTTCCTTTAACAAATTTCAGAAAATCCTGCTCTTCCATCGGCTCTTCAAAATCTCCGTACATACCAAGACCAGTGTAATGATTTGTATTATCAAGGCTGTAAATCTGATGTGCTACTTCTTCATAAGGATGTACCGATTTCATTGCTGCAACCACCTGTCCCTGTTTATACGCTTCAAAGATAACGGAAACCATATCCTCATCGGCATCTTCACGAATTCCCTGCTTTCCTGAAAAGGGATCCGAACCTTCGTTCGGACGAAAAGTTCCGTTTCCGTTTACGCTGAAGCTGCACTCGTCATAAAAACCGATACTTCCTGCACCCGCTCCGAAAAGCGCTTCTCTTACTTTTTCAGAATATTCTTTCGGAACGAAAACGGTAAGCTGCTTCAGATCGTTTTTTTTAGGCTGAAGAATTTTAAGTTGTTTAAGTCCGAGCTGGTGGCAGATTCCTGCATTAACCCCAAAAAAATCATTATCGAAGGCGGTGTGAATGGCGTAAATTGCTATTTTATTTTCAATTGCCTTGATCACCGCTTTTTCTACATAATTCTTACCTGTAAGCGACTTTAGTCCTGAAAAAATAATGGGATGAAAACATACGATAAGATTGCAGTTTTTATGGATTGCCTCTTCAACCACATTTTCTAGGGCATCATGGCAGACCAGTATTCCGCTCACATCACGATCATACGAACCACACAGCAGTCCCACATTATCAAAGTCCTCTGCCTGTTGTAAGGGAATACGTTTTTCTATTTTTGAAACGACCTCTCTAATTTTCATTTTATTCTGTATGTTTGTTACGAAAGTAAGGATAATTTGTTATATTTAAAAAAATGTTAAATGGAAAGAGAACATAATCTTGTTCCGGAAGATGCCTGGTGGAAGCACTATCTCTACAGAATTATATACCGCTCCGATACAAAGCTGGGGAAGCTGTTTGATATTGTTCTGCTGTCACTTATTCTAATAAGTACCGCTATCATTATGATGGAAAGCATCCCTAAACTGGGTAAGCGTTACCATTATACCTTTCTTGTTCTGGAATGGATTATCTCCATATTTTTTTCGGTAGAATATGCTTCAAGAATTGCTGTTGTGAAAAATAAGCGTCGTTATATCTTCAGCTTTTTCGGAATCATTGATTTTTTAGCACTCGTTCCTTTTTATCTGAGTTTTTTCTTTCCGGTTACGAAATATTTCCTCATCTTCAGAATGCTCAGAATGCTCAGAGTATTCAGGGTATTCAATCTTATGGATTTTATGAATGACGGTTTTGTGATTGTAAAGGCATTAAAGAACAGTTCAAGAAAGATCTATATCTTCCTGTTATTCCTGGTCATTTTTTCGGTAATTGTCGGCTCTATGATGTTTATGGTGGAAGGTGGAAGACCTGGGTTTGAGACAATACCACAATCAATATACTGGGCGGTGGTTACGGTAACTACCGTTGGCTATGGTGATGTTTCCCCAATTACACCTATGGGAAAGTTTTTTGCAGTTATTCTTATGCTTGCCGGATATTCAATCATCGCTGTTCCTACAGGAATTGTAACGGCGGAAATGCGGAACAAGAGGCAGAATCTTGAAAAAGTATGTGACCGCTGCGGGAATGAAGATATTGATGATGATGCAAGATACTGCAAACAATGTGGCAAGAAATTAGCTTAGTGTAAAATATTATAATACATCTATTAACTAAATACAAACATCATGGAACCAAAAAAGAAAAATAAACCCAATACTTTAGTAGTAATATTGTTTTCTTTAATCGTATTAATGGTTATTGTTTATTTTATCCTTGTTACTTTCTTCCCTGCGGTTTTTGAGAGTCTTAACACAGGTGATTTACAGGCTGTTCCTGACAACAGATAATTATTAAAATTTAGCGCGAAATAAAAAGGCGATCTGTGTAAGATCGCCTTTATTATGTCATGATTTTATATTATTTTTTTATAGTCTTGATCGTTTGTTTAGAACCATCTTTCATAATAAGTGTCAACAAATACATTCCTTGCTTTAATTCACCTAAATAAATCGAATTGCCAGGATTATCAATTACTCTTATCTGTCTTCCGGAAGTGTCTGAAACGAAAATTGATTTCACATTAGCGGCATCCGAAATATTTATTGTATCTGTAAAAGGATTAGGATATACTTTGATACTTTTCTTTTCAGCCTTTACATCAGAAGTTCCCAGAGCACCTTTGCTGATGTTGATGGTGAAAGCTCCTTCCGGCTCATCAGACCATCCGCTATAGTATCCAACATTTACATAATACGTATTTCCTGAAAGCGTAGGAATTGAAAGCGTTTCGGTAGTTCCCATTCCTCCTGAATCTTCTGAATCTTCACACGATAAAGCAGAGCAGGTTCCACTGTACACTCCGATTTTAGGATCAAAATCACTTCCTGCAGGCATGGTAACCGTAATATTGAAAGTATCACCATCCCCTACAAAAGTAAACCATGTACCATCATTCATATCATTGTTTGTGCAAGCAGTAACCATACCGCCGTTGTTTGTAGCTCCTGCACCATCGTTTTGTACGAAAGTATATGGGAATGTAGTTGCTACAAGAGCTCCGCTGCATTCATCATTTGCAGGCGGTGGAGGGAATGTTCCTACACAGATATCAAAACTCTGGTTGTTTCCCGAGCCGTAATAGCTATATACTCTTACGAGGTACGTTTCACCCACTGTAAGACCTGTAACAGTACCTGAAGGAGGATCTGAACACAAGATGCTGGACAATGCGCCACATCCGCCACTGAATACCTGGAAATATGTATCGTCACTTGTTGAGGTTCCTACTGATTGAATGTTTAAAAGAGATATTTTATGAGTGGTAGCTGTTGCCACAAATTTAAACCATACATCATCATCAGGATTTCCGTAGCATGGATCCGGTATCATTCCAGAATCGGTAGCACCAATAGTGTAGCCAGGAGTTACGGTACCGCAATTGAGGTCAGGATTTACCGTCAGTGTAATGGCAGTAGCACATTCATCATTAGCCGGCGGTGGCGGAGCAGTTGTAAACATTATTTCAGAACAGCCGGAAGATTCTCCACCAGCTCCAACAGCCACCACTTTTAGATAAAGTGTTGTATTAGGCGCAAATGGTGCTGCCGGTGTAAAGCTATTTGTAGTTACAGCAACCTGATTGGCAACATCAGTTCCACCGGAAGTTGTCCCGATTGACACTTTATACCCTGTAGCTCCAGAAGAGTTTACCCAAGTAATTGTTGAAGCCAGAGGAATAAAAGTTGAATTATTTGAAGGATAAGAAACTACCGGACAAAGCGGAATAGGATTAGCAGTAAGTCCTTCAAAAGTAGTAACGGATTTATAATCTTTCAGATCTCCTGACGAAGGGGGTGAGGCAGGGTCCGGATCATTATAATCATTTTTGTAGTTAAGTGTGGAGTTTGCCGCTCCCGGATACACATACATTACCTCATCATAATCATTATTATCATAGCCTGAAGAATTTTCTTCTGCTGCTACAACAAGGTTAGCAATATTATCATAAGGAAATGGAGCAGAAAAAGTAATCTCAATAACACCATTGTTATTGGCAACAGTTCCTGAAAAAACTTCCGTAAGCTGAGAAAGAGGAATCCAGTCGGAATCTGATGCAAATGTAGTTTTAGAAGTTTGCCCCAGATAGACTACCCATTGTGATGAACTTGCAATAGACATGGCAGGATCCAGATAAAATTTTAGTCCTGTAATGTTTCCTGCAGCATTGGCATTGATTTCCTGTTTTGTAAAAATCTGCTGTGTGTAAGAATAGCCGTAATAAGTACTTATCGGAGCGGTTCCGACATTTGTGCTTCCTGCGCCCAAAGTGATCTGCGCATTAAGCATCATGCTTAAAAACAATAAGCATGAAAGTAGAAATTTTGTCATAAATTTATTTTTGCTGATTAATACACGAATTTAGGAATAATGTTGCTATTTTAATATTTTTAATACCACTTTTTTTTAAAAAAAATAATAATAAATATAATATGAACAATATATATCAAAATAAACATGCAATAATTGATTTTAATAATCATCACCAATACGCATAAACACTAATAAAATCAGGAGATTCCCTTATTTTCATTATCACTTTAACAATACTTTCATTTTGATTATTTATGTGTAGTTATTAGAAATATTTCGACCTATTTATTGAGATCAACGTAAAAAAAATAGCGGCTAAAATCAGCCGCTACTTTTTTTTAAGAATTAAAAATTATTTTTTAATTGTTTTGATTGTTTGTTTAGAACCATCCTTCATTTCTAAGGTCACTAAATACAGTCCCTGTTTCAGTTCTCCCAAATAAAGTTCTTTACCAGGATTTGCAATTGTTTTTACCAATCTTCCTGCGATGTCCATTACCAATACATTTTTCACATTAGAAACATCAGAGATATTTAACACTTCAGTGAATGGATTTGGATAAAGCTTTATTCCTTTTGCATTGGATAATATCTCACCTGTTCCAAGCGTAGGAGCTACTTCCGCATAAGAAAGATAACCTGTATAACTGCCTGCTGCCAATGCAGTAGTAGATTGTGTAGTATTTGGTGTACCTGTAGCATATGTACCGGTAGTACCAAATAAACTATCATACATTCCACTTGCAGTTGGTGCCATTACCGGGAAATTAACATTGGTAACAGCATTATCTCCTAATCTTACATTGATTGTTGAGAAAGTACCGGAAACTAAAGGCGCTTCCCATCTTTTCGCAGATAAATTCTGTATTCCTGAAGCTACAGTTCCAGAGTTAGTCTCAAACACCTCTGCTTTCATATTTGTTACCGCAGTAGTTGCCGGTGCTAACCAGACAGGAGCATAAGCCGTCTTACCTACGGGATATAATATATAATTAGTAGCTGCATTTGCATTTGCAATTGTTCTCGCAAAAGGACCGTTAATGTAAGAAGTTGTACCACCTCCAGATAGTGTACCCGCTGCTGTTGCAGTCCCTAATGTCAATAAATTAGCAGAAGTTGTATTTACTTTTCCTGCCGTAAGAGTTAAAGTTCCGCTTACTGATAAAGGAATGTTTAAAGTAACACCACCAGCACTGGTATTATTTACCGTTAAAGATGTTAAATTAGCAGTAGGAGATGTTATTAAATTTCTGAATACACCAGTTCCTGAAATTGTTTGTGCATTTGTAGTAGCACCAAATGTTGTTCCAGCAGTTCCGGTCATAAGGCCAAGTCTGAGCCCCGCTGTATTGGATTGCGTAAACGTTCCGTTATTAGTAAAATTACCTGCTACAGAAACCCCCTGTGCTGCAGAAGTAAGATCAATCAATTCTGCGCCAGCTGAAATGGTTAGGTCACCACTACAGTTAAGACCTCCTCCTCCGGAAACAGCATTAGTCTGTACTGCTAAAGAACCTGTAGATCCATTAACATTTACACTTCCCAGCATTAATAGTGCACTATCTACATAACAATCTACAAAATATCCAAAAGTTGCCGTAGATGCTTGTGTTGCCGGACCAAATGTGGTAGTATGTGCTGCACCAAAAGTTCTTCCATTAGTACTGCCCCTAAATGCAAAGGCTGCACCTCCAATACTTGTGGCAGTTCCTGAAAAATGCGGATTAACAATAGTTAAATTACCTCCGGTCACTGCAACAGTACCCGTAGAGTAATTTGTAACACTGGAACCAAAGCTAAACAAATCAGTTGTGATCGGCACACTAGTAGCTGCTACTCCACTATTCCCATCTAAAACTATTGATCCTGCTGATTGATTGAAATTACTTCCATTAGCGAAAAATATATTACCATTTACATTTAGATTACCTCCTGATACTGTAAGAGTTCCGTTATTAGTCAATGTATTATTTTTATCAGTACATCCAACTGTAAGGTCTCCTGAAGCATTTACCAGTGTTCCACCTGCATTAATTGTAACATTTTTGGATACATTTCCTGCAGAGTTTACCGTTACTGTTGTAGCCGCTGCAATCTGTACAATATCTGTACATGTAGGCACTGATCCTTTATTCCAGGTAGCCGGAGAACTCCAGTCTCCATTTGCTACAGATATAAAAGGAATATCTGAAGATGAAATACCTAAATAATAAGTATCAGCTAAATTAGCCAAGGGTACTGCTGTTCTTTGTGCACTTACATAGTTTGTCCCTGTCTGATGTACTCCCGACGCCGGAGCTGAAGTTAGCGTAATTCTGCTGTTTCCATTAGCAGCTCCATAAATATTTTGCCCGTTTATTGCCAAGCTATAAGCAGACGTTCCTGTAATCCCTGACTGAGAAACAACCCAATTGGATTTCGGTTGAGTATCTACCGTATATGCTCCGTCCACAATACTTACAGCATTTGTTCCTGCAACATCATTGTATTGCACAGCAATTTTTCCGCCTGTAGTCGCCGCTGTTGTCTGGTTCAGGTAAAGATTCCTTGCAACAAAAGCTGTAGATGTTCCGGCAGCAAAAGGATAAACTCCCACTGCAGTTCCAGAAGGTGTTGTACTTGCGTTAATAGTGGCACCGCCTGTTGTTGTCGGCCACCATCTTGCCAAAGTACTACCGGTGCTAAATCCTCCTGCAGCATAAGATAAAGTTCCGGTGGAAGTAGGTGAAATTCCCAGAATAAAGGTATTAACACCTGTGTTTACAAAACCTGTTGTCATGGTTAATGTTCCGGATACTGTACCGGTATTTGAACCGCTTAACAATGAATTTGCATTAGAGAAAGTAACTCCTGTTGCAGATGAGTTGTTAATTCTCATACTGTTAAAGTTAGCTGTAGGCGATGTTGTTAAGTTTCTGAAAACTCCTGATCCACTCACCGACTGAGCAATGACCTGTGCAGTGATTGTTGGAATTGCCATATTGGCCTGGGTTACCTGCCCAAACACTAATACTCCTGTGTTAGTAAGAGTACCATCATTTATAATATTTCCTCCTATTACCAGTCCGGAAGTTGTAGATGATCCACCTCTAAATTCCCCTGCAGTCACGGTTAAATCTCCATTCACAATTACTGTTGTGGAACTTGAGGCAACAAAAGCATTTGCCGAAGCTAATGTATTTACAATAACATTACCAAAATAAAATCTGGTACCTAACGCAGTTTCGAAACCTTTAGTACTGTTAGCAACTGTTGAAACACCATCTCCAAACTGGATGGTATGTGCTGTAGTAACATTAGGATAAGGAGTTGTCGTTGGTACATACGTTAATACCCTGTCGGCAGTTGCTGTGCCTATATGACCGGCCACAAAAGTAATTTTACCTCCTGTCAAGTTTACAGTATTACTTTGGAACCATAACAAAGGAGTCCCTGTTAATACAGAAGTACCTACAACACCGCTATTACCGTCTATTTTAACATCTCCTCCCGTCTGCGTAAATGTAGAACCTGAAACATTATTTATGTTACCATTAACAATAACATTACCACCTGAGATATTCATTGTACCATTATTGGTAATATTATTATTATTATTGGCACAACCTACCGTAATGGTACCTCCTGTCACCGCTAAAGTTCCTCCGGCATTAACAATCAGATTATTTGGGGTTGCCGTTGTAGAAGAAGATACGGTAACCGTATGTCCTAAAAGAATAGCTGCATTTGTACATGAAGGAACAACTCCACCAACCCATGTGCTTGCACTTTCCCAAGGACCAGATTGCGCTGATTCCACAGGAGACTCTGATGCAATCGAAGCTAATGTGTAAGTGGCAGCTATATTCGCAGCAGGTATTGCAGATCTTTGTCCCGTAGGCTGGCTAGTACCTGCTTGCGCTGTACCTACCAAGGCGCCATTGTTCAATACCGCAACATTTGACGTAAGAGCTGTGTAGGTTCCCTGCCCCTGAATTGCAAAAGTATGAGCAACGGAGGAAGCATATCCCGCAGAAGTAGTGACTGCCCAGTTAGCATTCGTCTGTCTGTCATAGGTTAATATCCCTTCAGTTAAAGGAGATATTGCAGAAGTGCCGGTAGCACCATTAAACTTAACAGCCATCTGACCTGCTGTAGTTAGAGCTGCTGTAGCTCTGTGAAAATGATTAGCAGCCATACCCATCACAGGATTTCCCATCACGAAAGGATAAGATCCTGCACCGGATGTAGGATTTGCACCAGCTGTAATTGTCGTCCCGGAACCTGCGGTTCCATACCATCTGCTAAATGTAGAACCTGAACCGAAACCTCCGGCAGTATAACTTAAACTACCTAATGTTGTACCTGACACTCCTAATATAAATGTATTAGCCCCTGTGTTTATAACCCCATTTGTAAAGGTTAACGTTCCCGAAACCGTACCTGTATTTGCACCACTTAATAATGAGTTAGCATCTGCAAAAGTAACACCGCCGATACTTGAATTATTTATTGTTAAGTTTACAAAATTTGCCGTTGAAGCCGTTGTTTGAATTTCTAAATATCCCACTTCCCGATATTGCCTGACTATTGGATGAAGATATAATTCCTCCTGTTGCATTTCTGCTGCTTAAACTTAAAGTAGTTATTGTTGTAAGAATACCATTATTAATAACATTTCCCGCAACACTTAAAATTCCCCCACCTAAGATATTTCTTAATTCTGAACCTGAATTAATTGTTAAATCACCCCCTATGTAACTACCATTCCCAGAAGCTGAAGAACTTGATACCCATCTATTAGTAGCACTTCCACCATCTACTATAATATTTCCCGTAAGAGATTGAGTACCCCCAGTACCAATATAAGTATCAAACTCAAAGCCGTTTGCATTTCCAGAAGCATCTGTACTTACACCGTTACCAAATCGTATGGTATGCCCTATCCATTGTACATTACCAGCCGTAAAATTAAATCCAAAACTTTTGGCAGTACCAGTCGCTGGCGGGTCTACGATAGTTATCGTTCCTCCATTTACAGTACCTAAAGGCGATTTCACTTCAAATAAAACAGTTCCACTTGCTACACTTCCTGTAGCCGAACCCGAATTATTTCCGTCAACGGTAATCATTCCTCCACTTTGGTTAAAAGTAGCGCCTGCAACAATTACCACATTTCCATTTACTATTACATTCCCTCCTGAAACAGTAAGTGTTCCTCCTGCTACATTCAATGTAGAGTCAAACGTCCCTGCTTTACTTACTGTAAGCGTATTTGCTGCAACTGTTAAACTTCCTGAATTAATGGTAAGCTGTCTGACCGAAGCATTACCCGGAAGCGTCATTGCAGAAGCATTCTGGATAACAAAATTATCCGCATTACTGATAGAACCGGGCGATGTGCCCGTTCCATCAGTATTGGTTCCCCACGAAGCCACATCTGTAAAATCCGTAGCCGAAGCTTTAGAATAATACGTGGTTTGCGCTTTCATTGTTGCTAAAGTGCAAAGCAATAAGAGCCAAAAATAAGTTTTCTTCATTATATGTTGAATTAAAATTAAAAAACAAAAGTATTAATTAATCATATATTATCAAATAATATAATTGAAATTTTAATAAAAACAAATAAAATATTAATTATATTTCAATAAAACCAAACAAATATTTAATTTTTAATAATATTTTATTAAATTTTATATTTCATAAATGCATGATAATCATTTATTTATGAAATACTATTTAACATAATTAAATCCCAACTTTTGCATTTAACATAAAAAAATAAGCGGCTAACCTGTAGCCGCTTACTCTTTTTTTAAGATTAAAAAATTATTTCTTAATCGCTTTTATTGTTTGTTTAGAACCGTCTTTCATTTCTAAGGTCACTAAATACGTTCCCTGTTTCAGTTCTCCTAAATGAAGTTCCTTTACAGGATTTGCAATCGTTTTTACCAATCTTCCTGCAATATCCGTTACAACAACATTTTTCACATTAGCAGCATCAGAGATGTTTAATATTTCAGCGAATGGGTTCGGATATAGCTTTATACCATCTTTTGCATTACCTTTTACTTCATTTGCCGCTAAAACAGTAGTATCATAAGCTGCAACCTTAAACTGTCCGTCTGTACCACTTCCAAAAGCATACCTCCAAACACTTACTAACAAAGTAGCACCCGGCGTCTGACCGGTCAAAGTAACCAAAGAGAAGTTACCGTCTGCAGAAGAATCATCGTCACAATCTACTGGTGTTAAAGATCCGCAAGAACCACTAAATACATTGATTACAGAGTCTGTAAAATTAGAACCTGTAACAGATCCTGTTTCAATTTTTAAATTTCCTGATGCAGGAACAACAACGGAATACCACACATTATTCGTTGCATTTGTCTGACAAGACTGCGCTGCTCCATCAGCTGTAGCTCCAACATTAGTAACGGTTATCGCACCAGAGTTGAAGTCTGTCCCCACTGTTAAAGCAATTGGTGAAGCACAGTTATCATTAGCAGGTGGTGTTGCCAGAGTTGTGAATGTAAAGGGGCCTACCCATGTACTCGTTCCATTAGCCACGCAATTAGCTCTTACGTAGAATTCATAATTAGTATTAGACATTAAACCAGAAACAGGAAATCCTGTATTTGTAGTTACACCGGAATTACTAGGAGCACCTGTAGGCACACCAGAACCTGCAGCAGCTACATGAACGTCCCATAATGTTTCTGCACATCCCTTATTCCAAGAAAGTGTAGCGCCTGAAAAAGTGACAGACGAAACTACCCCCGTAGAAGGTGTAGGACAAGCTGCGGCTGCAGTTACCGTAACATCATAATCTTCAGTTTCTCCATAACCATAATTATTACATGGATCTATTGAATTACCCGTGATATTGTAAACATCCCTTACTCTCATTCTATGACTTCCTAACGGGGGATTACAAGCCAAAGTAATAGGGAAGGTTGCAGTACCATTTGCCGCAATGGATGAAGTTGTAAAGCCTACTCTTTCAGAAGCTTCAAACACTCCATTGTCGTTATAGTCTATCCAAACAGCCACATTTTGACTACCAAATGTTCCGACTGTAATCGTAACATTATATGTTCCGCCAGCCTGTAACTGACCAGTATAATTTGGTTGTCCTGTAAAGTAAGTATAGGCTGGATTTACAGGGTCCGTACCGGAATTATTTGAAAGCGCAGTTCCGGATATCAACACATTGGAAATTAAATCCCCATCTGTTTTTCCTGTTGTATAAGTTGGTGTGCAATATAACAGACTGTTATCTGTAGTAAAGGATTGTTCTGCACATCCAACAGCACCACCTATTGCATTTTTAGGAACTACCTTCCAGTAATACGTGGTATTAGCATTTAATAATCCTGGATTATATGTTGTCCCTGTTTGATTAGCAACCATCGGAACACCAGAATTTGTTCCAAAATAGACATCATAACTGATCGCTGAAGATGGAGCTGTCCAGCTTAAAGTTGTATTTTTAGGTACACTAGTTGCTGAATTTGCAGGGGTAAGAGCTGTAGCACAGTTAGGAGGTGTTGTTGCTGTTTGAATTATACTAACATCATCAATCGTTAAATACCAGTCACCACTCCCAACATTATTACCTGTAATTCTAAACCTGAAATCTGCACCTGCAAGAACCGTTCCGGCAGGAATGTTGGCTGTAAAATTAGTACAAGAACTAACCGATGAAGTAAAATCAATCTGAGAGCCAAGCATGGTATAAGTTGTACCCCCATCAGTAGAATATTCAGCTTTCATATTTCCTGTCACAACAGGAGTTGTTGTACTGTATGGCTTGGCAGAATAACTAAAGTTTACAGCAATAGCCTGCCCATTTGATGATGTACTGGAATATACCATATTTCCCGTAGTTGCGAAAGAAAAAAGATTTATTCTTGCAGCAGCTGTTCCTGTACAAGGATAACCAGCTTCAGTTGTTCTGGAAAAACCGGCATTTGTCCAACCTGTAGGGGGAAAGGTAGTCGATTCGAAATTTTCCGTCAGTGTAATTTGAGCTTTAACTCCTAAATAGAGGAATAAAATACAAATTAATAATAGTTTTTTCATATTTGTATAATTAAAATTAGGCAATAAAAATATAAATTTACACTATGTTAAACAAAATTAAAATCAATTTCACATGATAAACAATATAAATATTTAAAAAAAATTAAAAAATCCAAACAAATATTTAATTTTTCACAATATAATTAAAAATTTCATATTTCATAAATACTTGATTATCATGTATTTATGAAATACTATTTAACATAATTAAATCCCAACTTTCGCATTTAACATAAAAAAATAAGCGGCTAAACTGTAGCCGCTTACTTTTTTTTTAAGATTAAAAAATTATTTCTTAATCGCTTTTATTGTTTGTTTAGAACCATCTTTCATTTCTAAGGTCACTAAATACATTCCCTGTTTCAATTCTCCCAAATGAAGTTCTTTACCAGGATTTGCAATCGTTTTTACCAATCTTCCCGCAATATCTGTCACAAGAACATTTTTCACATTAGCAGCATCAGAGATGTTCAATACTTCCGTGAATGGGTTCGGATATAGCTTAATGCCATCTTTTACATTACCTTTTACTTCATTTGCCGCTAAAACAGTAGTGTCATAAGCTGCAACCTTAAGCTGCCCATCTGTACCAGTTCCTAAAGAGTATCTCCAAACACTTACTAACAAAGTAGTACCCGGCGTCTGACCGGTCAAGGTAACCAAAGAGAAGTTGCCGTCTGCAGAAGCATCATCATCACAAGCTACTGATGTTAAAGATCCGCAAGAACCGCTGAATACATTGATTACAGAGTCTGTAAAACCAGAACCTGAAACGGATCCTGTCTCTATTTTCAGGTTTCCTGATGCTGGAACTACAACGGAATACCAAATATTATTTGTTGCATTTGCCTGGCAAGACTGCGCTGTTCCGTCAGCTGTAGCTCCGGCATTGGTAACAGTTATCGCACTTGAGTTAAAGTCTGTCCCCACTGTTAAAGCAGTCGGTGTAGCACAGTTATCATTTGCCGGCGGAGGTGTAAAGCTCACAGGCCCAACCCAGGCACTTTGTGTACCGCCACAGTTAGATCTCACCCACGCATAATAAGTGGAAGAAGATGTTAATGATAATGGAGTCGAAGTTCCTGTTACACCCGGAATAGAAGGTGTTGTAGAAGCAGTAGGCGCTGTGTTGGTATTACCATAGTACACATCATATCCATTTGATGGAGCTGCAGTAGGAGCCGTCCAGGAAAGTGTTGCCGACGTTGCAGTAACTGAAGAAGAAGCCAATGCTGTCGGAGTATCACAACTTGGAATTGTCTCAATAGTAAAATTATCTACAAAGAAATCATAATCCTGAGTATCAGCTACCGTACCGTCACTACCGTACATTGCAAAAACAACATTGTTACCTGTGTAAGCTGTTAAATTTAGAATATATGTATTGGAAGTGTTAGTAGGAGCATTAGCAGCATTCCAAGTCTGAAGAACAGTCCAGGTAGTACCACCATCAGTAGAAACAACAAGCTGAACAACATCATCAGACCCCATAGCACTTGATGTTGTTACATTATAACCTGTAACCCCATAATCAAATTTAAGTCTGTATCCTCCTGCAGATAAATTAAATGCCGGAGAAATTAACCAGCCATTTCTTCCTGTCGAATAAAGATTAATTCTTGCCGCACTCGTAGAACCTGAATTCAAGAATCCATCCTCAACCCAGTAATTGGTAGTTCCTGTTCCAGGTCCCGTAGCAGGAGAACCACCATTTAGACGAGACCAGCAAGCTCCAGGGAAACTGGAAAAGTTATTGGTATAGTTTGGCGTATAAGCACCACAAATCGTAGTGAAGTTTCTCACTGTACATGAGGAAGAAATTGTGCTTCCGTTATAAGCATTTACCGTATAGTAATATGTTGTCGAGGTATTTAATGCTGAACCAAGTGTGTATGTTGTCAAATTACCTACGTCTACATTGTTTAAAATATCAGTACCTCCAGAGGTTGTCCCTACAGATATTTTATATCCTGTAGCACCTGTTACAGCATTCCATGTAATGGTAGGAGTTAAAGAAACACCAGTTGCAGCCGAAACCGGAGCGGTTACTGACGGACAGCTTATATTTCCTGTTGTAAAAGATCTTTCCGTACATCCTGTAGCAGTTCCTATTGCATTCTTAGGAATTACGGTAAGGTAATACTGCTGATTGAAATTAAGAGGAGTAGCAGAAGCTACAGTATAGGTAGTAACACTACCAACATCCACTCCGTTCATAACATCAGTACCACCCGGCGTTGTTCCTAAATTAATAAGATAGCTTGTTGCTCCGTTTTGTCCTAAAACACTCGCCCATGTAAAAGTAGGTGTTACCGAAACATTGGTAGCATTAGCTGCAGGAGCTGAAATAGTTGTACATGCAGGAGCTGCAACCGCTGGAGGATAAGTAACATCAAACCCGATTACTGGTCTTCTGTAATTTGAGCTGGTAAGTGTTGCCCCAAAAGTACCTGTTGTATTAAGGTATTTAGTGGTATTATTATTTGACGTAGAAATACAGGTTGTACCATATTCATAATCCCAGGTAATACTTGAAGAAGGAGCTGTTGTCTGGGTATATTCTAAATATACTGCTAAATTACTCCCAGCTGTATAAGTAAAATTGGTGGAATGAGAAAACTGCTTGAATCCGGACGTAGATCCTACAGCAGTAGCCGGATCAGAATCATACACCAATGTTGCCGTTGAAATTTCGGTAGCCCAATCTGGTGAGCTTGAACCAAAATCCGTTATTGTTGTATTCTTCAAATAAATTTTAAAAGTTGTACCTGCAGGAAGCGATCCTGATGTTGCAAGTCTTCTAAAATAAGTTCCTGTAAGAATCCCTCCGCCTAAAGCCGAAAGCTGAGAGGCAGGAAGAACAAATGCAGTTCTGTTTTTACTGTTCGCCGTTGAATTACTGTTCATCGGTCCGTACGTATTAGACGAAACACCCGTGGAACAGGTTGTGACAGTAAAATTTTGCGCCTCATAAGTTTGATACGCAAACACGCACATCAAAAATAGAAACAAGAAATTAAGTTTTTTCATACTTAGTCAAATTAAAATTAGGTGATAAAAATATTAATTTAATTATATATTATCAAATTTTATAATGAAATTTTTAATAAAATTTCTAAAAAAACTTTAATAATTCAACAAAATTAAACAAATATTTAATTTTAAATAATTTATCTCTAAATATTGATATATTTATATAACTGATTATTAATAATATAAAAATAAAATTGCATTAATTCAATCTCTACCTCGTCATTTTTTAATAATCAAAAAATAGCAACCAGATTAGCCGCTATTCGAATTATAGTGATAAATATTATCTTAATCCATTTAACTATTTTTTGAGTTCCATCAATTTAAATACAATGCCATCATCTATGTTGCGGATTTCAAATCTGAAAAATCAATTCCAGATCAATGTGATTTTGCAAATCTAATAATATGCAGCATTTGCCGAAAAACTGTGGTCTATAAAAGAATCAGGATACATAAAAACAAAAGGGCGGCCTGCTGGCTACCCTTGTATAACTTAAAAATCAATTCAGATAAAATTCATACTTGTTCAGCAATTGAATTTCTTTAATTAATTCACCACTGAGGTGCACCGAATGCTTCATAGATTGTACCTCAAGATGCTCTTCCCGCTCATCTTCCATATTTTTGATGTAGAATTTGAGTTTTTGATTACCCTGGTTCCGCTCAAGAACCGTTCTGAAAAAAGTGAGGTCTTCAGGCCTGAAATCCATCACGTCCATTACCAGAGAAATACTTTTCGCAAATCTTTCAAATGCTTCCTGAAGTTCAATCACCTCGTTTACATTCACGAAAACCCTTCCATCCTTTACCTGTGCAAATTTAATCTTAAAGATCACAAAGCGCTGTACTTCCAGTTTTTCCTTCAAACGCATATAATCCCGGTCACCAAGTCTGAAAGAATACGATCCGGAATAATCTTCAAGGGTAACAAAAGCAACCTTTTCACCGCTTCTGAAGCCATCCTGCACCCGGTATTCCGTAATCAGTCCCGCAACCGTATATTCTTTACCGCCACCGCCATTTTCTCTTTCCTTCTGTATGGTCTTCCAGTCTTTCTTTTTCTCTTCAAACAATTCTTCCTGCTTGCCGGCAAAAGCCTGTTCTTTATAAGCATCCACCTCATCAAGATTCAGAAAATGAAAAACTCCTTTAGGCTCTGCTTTTTTGGTAACTTCTTCAATAATTTCTTCTTCTTCACCCGCAATGATATCATCAGAGACAATTTCTACAAGCTCAGTCACATCTTCGGGAACATCCTGCTCAAGAATAGGCGCTTCATCCACTACCAACTTCACTTCCTCTTCCTTTTCCAGAACTGCTTTTTTAGAAAGCTGTCCCTGCATAAACTGGTACTGGTATTTGAATTCATCCAACGGATGTGCGGAAAGATAGAATCCTATAATTTCTTTTTCTTTGTTCAGCTTATGCATATTCGGCCATTCCGGACAGGGAGCCAGTTTCGGCTGCTCGATCTGAACTTCTTCCGCAAAATCTGCGAAAAGAGAGTTTTCCATTTCGTTTTTACTCTCCTGAAAACTTTGTCCGTATCGGATCAGTCGTTCCAGATTGGTTCTTCCGGCCATATCTATGTCGAAATACTGGCCCCGGTGGAAAGAATCCAGCTCATCAAAAGCTCCTGCCAGCACCAAACTTTCCGCTACCCTTTTGTTCATTTGTGAAGGAAGGATTCTTTCAAAAAAATCATAAATATTTTTAAATCTTCCGTTGGCTCTTTCCCTTGTAATAGCTTCACTCGGTCCTTCACCAATACCTTTAATAGCTCCTAAACCGAAACGGATTTGCCCTTTTTCGTTTACCGAGAATTTATATTGAGATTCATTAACATCCGGTCCCAAAACGTCAACGCCCATGCTTTTACAGTCTTCCATGAACATGGTGATGGAATCGGTATTATTGATGTTGTTGCTCATGACACTCGCCATATATTCCGCCGGATAATTAGCCTTTAAAAAAGCGGTCTGATACGCAATAAATGCATAACAGGTAGAGTGTGATTTGTTGAACGCATATTCTGCAAAAGCTTTCCAGTCGTTCCATATTTTTTCTAACCGCTCTTCATCAAGATTGTTTTTTCTTCCACCTTCTATGAATTTCGGATACATCTTATTAAGAACGTCAATCTGCTTTTTACCCATTGCTTTTCTCAGGGTATCAGCTTCACCTTTGGTAAAGTTCGCCAGCTTCTGAGACAACAGCATTACCTGCTCCTGATAAACGGTAATTCCATAAGTTTCCTTTAAATATTCTTCAGTTTCGGGTAAATCATAAACAATTTCTTCAATGCCATGTTTCCTGTTGATAAAGTTCGGAATATATTTTATCGGACCCGGACGGTACAAAGCATTCATGGCAATAAGGTCAGCAAAAACTGTTGGCTTAAGCTCCCTCATATATTTCTGCATCCCGGGACTTTCATACTGGAAAATCCCGATCGTTCGTCCTTCTTTAAATAATTGATAGGTTTTGTTATCATCCAGAGGAATTTCGTCCGGATCAATATCCACGCCATGTCTTTCTTTTACGAGCTTCAAGGCATCTTTAATGATGGTAAGTGTTCTCAGACCCAGGAAATCCATCTTAAGGAGACCTGCACTTTCAGCAACAGAGTTATCAAATTGTGACACCAAAATATCCGCATCTTTTGCCGCAATCGTTACCGGAACCAGGTTACTCACATCTTCCGGCGTAATAATCACCCCACAAGCATGGATCCCTGTATTCCGGATACATCCCTCCATTTTTTTTGCACTTGCAAGCACGTCATGACGAGGATCAGAAGGACTGTCTAAAACCAGTCTCATCTCATCAACAAGCATCTGTTCTTCCGGTTTTAGTTTATCATATTTTGCCAAGGCTTTCGCAATATTCATCCCTGGTGTGGAAGGAATCAGTTTTGCAATATTATTAGTATCAGGAATCGGAACATCCAGTACTCTTCCTGCATCTTTAATAGCAGATTTACCACCCAGAACAGAGTACGTAATAATCTGTGCTACCTGGCTCTGTCCGTACTTATCGATTACCCACTTAATAATCCGGTCACGGCCTTCATCATCAAAGTCAATATCAATATCCGGCATGGAAACCCTTTCAGGGTTAAGGAATCTCTCAAAAAGGAGATCATATTTAATAGGATCCACATTGGTAATTCCGATGCAGTATGCTACAGCAGATCCTGCAGCAGAACCCCTGCCCGGCCCTACCCAAACTCCCATTTTCCGGGCTTCATTACAAAAATCCTGTACGATGAGGAAATAACCCGGATAACCCGTATTAGCGATTACTTCAAGCTCGAAATCAAGACGCTCTTTAATTTCGTCTGTGATTCCCGTGTCTTTATATCTATTTTTAGCGCCTTCATACGTTAAATAGGTAAGATAAGCCATTTCTCCACGTTTTCCTCCGTCAAGTTCATCTTCAGCATGTATGAATTCCTGAGGGATATCAAATTTCGGAAGCAAAACATCTCTTTTAAGGGTATAAGGTTTGAACTTCGCAGTAAATTCTTCATACGCATCAAAAGCATCAGGATATGCCAGAAAAGCTTCTTTGATCTCATCAGAATTTTTAATATAATATTCTCCGGTAGCAAGACCTCTTCTTTTGCCAAAACCTTTACCAACGGGCGTTGACAACTTTTCACCATCCTTGATGCAGCTGACAATATCCTGAATATTGGAATCGTCCCTATTCGTGTAAAACGTTTCGTTCTGTGCTAAAATTTTAACATTATATTTATCGGCAAAATGAAGAAGGACATCATTTAAATGTTCTTCTTCAGGCAGTTTATGATTCTGAATCTGAACATAAAAATCATCTTCAAAGGTATCTTTCCACCATTTGAAGAGTTCTTCCCCTTTTTGTTCTCCTGTATTTAGGACGGCATCAGGAATATCTCCATGAATACCTGAAGTTAAAGCGATAACTCCTTCTTTATATTGTGCGATCAGCTCGCGGCTCACTCTTGGAACTCCAAAATAAAATCCTTTCAGGAAACCGATACTGGAAAGTTTTGCCAGGTTTTTATATCCGTTAAAATCTTTTGCCAAAAGGACAACCTGTGTTCTTCGGTCGGGATCATCTTTGGTAAACTGCTTCTGTTCATACCGTTCAGAGATATAAAACTCACAGCCCACAACAGGAATTAACGGCTCTGAAACAGGTTCTGCTTCATTAAAAGCTTCACCTTTCTCTTCTGCTTCCTGTTTTTTTGCTAAATATTCCTTATACTTTTTAGTACGATCTGAATTTGCTCCTTCCACCGCGGAAACAAATTTGAAAGCACCCATCATATTTCCCAGATCTACCATTCCGACAGCCGGGAAATTATCATCGGTGGCTTTTTTAATCAGGTCACTAATGCTGGAAGTCGCTGATAATGTTGAGAAAACACTGTGATTATCAAAATTGAAGTATTTTCCCAGATCAATTTCATCAATACTTCCAAAATCCTGCTGTTTCTTTTTATTATGGAAATCCGCAACCTGCCTTCTGATAACAATATTGAAAGGTTTGACCGGGTCGGGATAAAGCGTTTTAAAATAGGTAAGCTGATCTTCAGAAATCTTTAAAACTTCCGCAGGAATAACCCCGATTCTCATCATTTCGAAGAAAACCTGAGCGGTTGCATTTACGTCTGCAGCAGCATTATGAGCTTCATCAAACTTATGCCCGTACAGCTTTTCGTACAACTCTTCCAGTTTTGGAGGCTTAAATCTCCCCCCGCGACCGCCACCGAGCTGACAGAAATCTGTTCCCAGAACCATGGTATCGGCTCTCGGCTTTTCCTGAAGGTTGTCTTTAATATTTTTACGGTAAAATTCTGCTCCTACAATGTTATAATCAAACTCTACGTTGTGTCCGGAAACGACTCTTACTTTTTCTAAAACTTTAGAGAATTCATATAAAATTTCAGTAAGATCACGACCTTCTTCATTGGCAATCTTCGTAGTAATCCCGTGAATTCTCGCGGCGTTGAAGGGAATATCGTACCCTTCCGGTTTTATGATATAATCCTGGTTTTCAATGAGTGTCCCATCATCATCATGCAGCTGCCATGCAATCTGAACCATTCTTGGCCAGTTGTCTGAGTCTGAAAGCGGAGCATTGAAATTCTTTGGTAAACCTGTGGTTTCTGTGTCAAAAACTAAATACATGTAATCTTCTAGCTTTTATTTAAAAAGAGAATGTAAAGTTACTTCATTTTTTGATTTCCTGTGAACTTTTAAACCGATTAAATAACTATCATTTTATACTTAAATTAAACAATATCATTTAAGTATTATTAAAAATTTAAGAATCATTAAAATTCAATTAATATTCATTATAGCATAAACAACATTTAATGAAAAATCATGAATCTTATTTACATTTGTTGTCAATATTTATACAATCACTAGCGGCATGAGGAAAAATCTAATTGTATTAAGTACACTATTTGGTATATTGGTGTACTCACAGAAAAACAATGAAGTTTTAAGAAGAGAATTTGAACAGCAAAAGATTCAGAATGAGAAAAAGTTTGACATCTATGCAGAAAAAGTTTATGGAAAAAATCCGGACACGTCCACCCAGAAAAAAATAGACTCCCTGAAATCACGGCTTGGAGGCTTTCATTTTGGCATTCCATACTTTTTACAGGAGCAGGACACGAGGCAGCTATCCAATTCCAATTCCGATTTACTGAATACAGCAGGAAATGTAGCTGGACTGGCAGTAGCTTTTAATGGAGAAAATATTAAATATACCATTTACGATGGTGGAAGAATTTACGCAGCACATACAGCCTTCAATAATGCACCGGGAAGAATAACGAATAAGGAATCCAGCTCACAAAGCTATTCCGATCATTCTACAGGTGTAGGAAGCTTTATAGGAGGAAAGAGTGTAAGTTTATCCAGTGGGGGTACTGCTGTAGGAAACACAAAAGGAGTTGCCATTAATTCTACGATGGACAGTTATATGTTCGCAACAACCACTTTGCCAGGCAACAGTTCCAGCAGTAATGTTTTTGAAAAAATTATTATTGCATCTCCCAATATTTCCAATCATTCTTATGGTATTAATGCCGGTTGGGATGAAGATTATGACAGCAACGGAAATTTATATTATGTTTACAACGGTTCTAAAAGCGGTAATACATTTTACGATTTTCAGGGAACTTATGATGACAATGATTACAATTATGACGCTCTGGTTTACAATAACCCTTCTTTCATTATTGTAAAATCTGCAGGAAATTCATTCGGTATGGGCCCGAATGGAGGTTCAGCAACAATTCCTAAATATTACAGCACTTCGAACGGCCAGGCCGCATTTGGAAGCAACGACACTCCCCCACCGAATAATTGTTCACAGGGCTACGACTGTATAGGCCCCGGATCATTGGCAAAAAATATTATTGTTGTGGGAGCTACAGACATTATTACATCCAATAATTTCCGATATACCAGTCCGGTTGATGTTGTGCATTCTGACTATAGCAGCGCCGGTCCCAGAGATGACGGCGGAATAAAACCGGATATCTCTACCGTAGGAACAGATGTTTTATATGCTGCTACCTCAGCTTCCGGAAGCTCTCTTTGGTCTGAAGGAAGCGGAACTTCTTTTTCAGCACCTGTTGTTACAGGAATCATAGGATTATGGACACAGATTTACAAGCAGCTGTTCAATAATGCATTACTTAATGCTGCATCAGCTAAAGTGCTGACTGTTCATTCTGCTGCAGAAGCAGGAAACGTAGGCCCGGATCCATGGTTCGGATGGGGTTTTATTGATGCTAAAAAAGGGGCTGAATTATTGGTTGGAAAAGCAAATAATACTGTCATTTTTAACGATGAGACATTAAATAGCGGCGTCAAAAACAGTAAAACCGTAATAGCAAGCGGCAGCGAGCCCTTAAAAGCCACTATTAGCTGGATAGATCCTCAGTATGAACCCAATTATCAGTTTGTATCTGATATTTACAACAACAGATCATCAAAATTAATTAATGACCTTGACCTGAGAATTGTCGATCTTACTACCAACACAGTGTATTATCCCTGGAAGCTTAATGCCAGCAGCCCTTTGACTCCTGCAACAAAAGCAGACAATACAGTTGATAATGTAGAACAGGTGGTTATAGATAATCCTGTTGCCGGCAGAAGCTATAGAGTTGAAATCACAAACAAAGGTACATTAGTTAACGATTCCGGAAGTCCTGCACCACAGAACTATTCCATTATGGTAACCGGGCAAACACAATCTTCATTGTCAACCAATGACCCTGTAAAAAATGACGGAATGATCATCGCACCAACTCTTACGAAAGATTTCGTAAAAGTTTTAAAAGCCCCAAAGAAATCAACATTTAACCTTTATGATCTTTCAGGGAAAAAACTTCAGACCGGAACTTTAAAAAACGAGGAAGAAACCATTGACCTGACACCTTATATCAAAGGAGTATACATTATAGAAGTTAAAACAGAGAAAGATACTGTTTCTAAAAAAGTAATTAAAGAATAACATTATCATTATTTTTATTTAAAACGCTCAATACACTAACACTTGTTAGTGTTTTGTTTTTTTGTTTATCTTTGCTTTCTATGGAAAATACACTTCACGAGAAAGTTTCACAGGAGATTCTGCTAAAAGCATATAATCATATGATGCTTGCCAAGGCAATGGCAGACATTTACGAAGAAAACAGAAATGTTACCAAATATGTTCATAGCACTTCAAGAGGCCACGAAGCGATTCAGCTGGCTACTGCTTATCAATTAAAAAAAGAAGACTGGGTATCCCCTTATTACAGAGATGAAAGTATTCTTTTAGGAATAGGTTTCGAACCCTATCAGCTGATGCTGCAATTACTGGCTAAAGCCGAAGATCCTTTTTCAGGAGGAAGATCTTATTATTCCCATCCTTCTAGCAGGGACGAAAACAAGCCTAAAATCATTCATCAGAGTTCCGCAACCGGAATGCAGACCATTCCTACAGCAGGAGTGGCACAAGGTATAAAATATATTCAGGACTTTAATCTGCAGCAGTTTGAGAACAACCCTGTTGTTGTATGCAGCCTCGGAGACAATTCCGTTACGGAAGGCGAAGTGAGTGAAGCGCTTCAATTTTCAGCATTACATCAGCTTCCGATTATTTTCCTGGTACAGGATAACGAATGGGGAATTTCTGTAACCAAAGATGAAGCAAGAACCTGTGACGCTTACGATTTCGTGGCAGGTTTCACAGGCCTTAGCAGAATGAGAGTAGATGGTACCGATTTCATTGAAAGTTTTGAAGTCATGAAAAAAGCGGTTGATTTTGTGCGTAATGAGAGAAAACCTTTGGTTGTCTGTGCAAAAACCGTTCTTATCGGCCATCATACTTCCGGAGTACGAAGAGAATTTTACAGAGATGAAGAAGATTTGGCAAAACACAGAGCTAAAGATCCGGGAGAAATCCTTAGAAACCAATTGCTGGATTCCGGTGTTGATGAAGAATTATTAAAGCAAATAACCAAAAAAGCCCGTCTTGAAGCCGAAGAAGCCTTCGAAAGAGCAAAAAATGCCGAGGATCCGAAACCTGAAACGGTAATGCAGCATGTGTTCGCACCGACTCCGATTACGGAAGAAACAGGAACACGTGAGCCTGCAGGTGGTGAAAAGATTGTAATGGTAGATGCTGCCATACATGCTATTCAGGAATTGATGTGGAAACACCCGGAAGCTCTATTGTACGGACAGGATGTTGGAGAAAGAATCGGTGGTGTCTTCCGTGAAACAGTAACATTAGGAAAAAAATTCGGCAGTAAAAGGGTTTTCAATACCGCTATTCAGGAAGCTTATATCATCGGTTCTACTACCGGAATGAGTGCGGTTGGCCTGAAACCGATCGTTGAAGTTCAGTTTGCCGATTACATTTATCCGGGAATTAATCAATTGATAACGGAAATTTCGAAATCAAACTATTTGAGCCAGGGAAAATTCCCGGTCAGCAATATCATCCGTGTACCGATCGGTGCTTATGGCGGCGGCGGCCCTTACCACAGCGGAAGCGTAGAAAGTATTCTTGCCAACATCAAGGGAATAAAAATCGCTTATCCAAGCAATGCGGCAGATTTTAAAGGTTTACTGAAAGCGGCCTATTACGATCCGAATCCTGTCATTATGCTGGAACACAAAGGTCTTTACTGGAGTAAAGTTCCGGGAACGGAAGATGCAAAAACAATAGAGCCGGCGGAAGATTATATTTTACCTTTCGGTAAAGGAAAAGTAATTATTGAAGCCGATAAAGATGAAACGGAAAAAGGCAGAACTGTACTGGTTGTTACTTACGGAATGGGGGTTTACTGGGCTAAAGAAGCCGCGAAAAATTTCGGCGGGAAAGTGGAAGTTATCGATTTAAGGACATTGATTCCTCTTGATGAAGAATTGGTTTTTGAAAGAGTAAAAGCGCACGGAAAATGTATCGTTTTAACGGAAGAGCAGCTTAACAACTCTTTTGCGGAAGCTTTTGCACACAGAATTTCCAAAAACTGTTTCAGGTATCTTGATGCTCCGGTAGAAACGATGGGATCGCTTGATGTTCCGGCAGTTCCTATTAACCTTGTGCTGGAAAAAGAAATGTTGCCAAACGCTGAAAAACTAAGTGCCAAAATTGAAGAAATGCTGAAATATTAATTTACAATAAAAATAAAATTGAGCCTCTAAAAATTTTTAGGGGCTTTTTTGTATGCTTTTTGTTACTTTTAATAATCTTTAAAAAAAGCATATCGTTTATGATCACTACAAAATATGTCAATTACAGGCAGGTTCTCAATTTATCGGGATTTCATCTTATTATGATTTCCATTTGGTGTACTTTGATTGCCATTCTTTTTCATTTTTTCAATTGGCATTGGATGATCATTCCCTGGGTTCCGGTAGCATTGATCGGTACGGCAGAAGCTTTTCTGGTTGGTTTTAAAAACAACCAGGCCTACGACAGATTGTGGGAAGCCAGGAAAATATGGGGCGGAATTGTAAATTCCAGCCGTATGCTTGGCTCCATGGTTTCTGCATTTGATACGGGAAACGATGAAATCGGAAAGTTCGATCTTGAAGACCGCCGAAAAAAAATAGTGTACCGACACATTGCGTGGCTCTATCAATTGCGCGAACAACTCCTAATCCCTACGGAATGGGAGCATATTAAAGTGGAAGAAGATCAGCTAAAAAATGTAGATCAGAAACGTAATCGTTTAATTAAAGCAGGTTTTCCAGATTATGGAAGAACTCCGATATTCCTTAATAAATATCTATCCGAAGATGAAGCAGCCCTACAGTCCGAATACAAGAATTTTGCAACCCATCTTATCGCACAACAATCGAAAGATATTAATGAATTAAAGAATATGGGCGTCATTTCAGGATTTAATCACATGCAGCTCCAGGACTGCCTGAACGAATTTTATACGTTACAGGGACAGGCTGAGAGAATAAAGAAATTCCCGCTGCCAAGACAGTTTGCCAGCACCGCTTTTGTATTTAACGTTATTTTCATCATGCTGCTTCCGCTAGGTCTGGTAAGCGAGTTTGCCAAGTTAGGCGACTGGGGAATCTGGGCCTCAATTCCTTTTTGTATAACAATTGGATGGATTTATATCATTATGGAGTTGGTAGGTGATTATTCTGAAAATCCTTTTGAAGGATTGATGTTTGATATTCCTATGCTGTCCATCTGCAGGACTATAGAAATTGACTTGTTGCAAATGACAGGTGATATCGAACTTCCGGATCCGATTGCTTCTAAAAACGGAGTTCTGGTATAATCTAAACTTTTATTGAAATACAGACTGAGGCCTAGCCCCGATTGCAGCTTTGTCTGAGCTCATTTTTTTAGGTATGGGCGCGGCGGCTCCGCCGCCGCGCCCATACCTAAAAAAATAGCGAGTGCGGAAAGCGGGAATAGCTTCAAATATTATATTCACAAAACAATCGCCGTTGTATTTTTCACTTCAGAGATCATAAAAGAGCTGTGGGTACTTGCAATATGCTGTAATGTGGTAAGTTTGGAAAGCATGAAATTCCGGTAATCTTCCATATCCTTTACTGCGATTTTCAGAATATAATCATAATCGCCGCTTACGTGGAAACATTCTGTAACTTCATCCAGGTTCATGATTTCCCTTTCAAACTGCAATACATATTCCTTTTTATGCTGGGTTAATTTTACATGGCACAAAACAATAAAATCACGGTCGATTTTATGGCGGTTGAGGATAGCGACATATTTGGAAATAACTCCTGTATTTTCCAGTTTGCGGATACGTTCATAAACAGCGGTTACAGACAACCCCAGCTTGTAGGACAGCTCTTTAGTAGTCTGCTTTGAATCTTCCTGTAGATAAAGAAGCAGTTTTTTATCCGTATTATCCAGTGCCATAGATATTTTTTTGTTAAAAATTTACATTTACCAAATATAATAAACTTTATTTCTATCAAATTATATATTAATAGATTTATATTCTATAAAATAAATTACAGCTTGTAAAAAAGAGGGAATAATTTCATTTTAGCAATGAAAAAAAATTAGAAAATATGAAAGATTTTAACGCAGCAAATGAAATTCAGGATTTACAGTATTTCGGTGAATTTGGAGGGGTAAACCCATCCATTTCGGACAGTTCCACTTATACCTTCCTCTCTGCAAAAACTATGTTTGACACATTTGAAGGCAACGCGGAAGGATGTTATCTGTATTCAAGGCATTCTTCTCCCATGAATCTGTATCTTTCCCAGGCACTTGCCAAGATGGAAAATACGGAAGCAGCCAATGTTACCGCTTCAGGTATGGGCGCCATTACTTCGGTTTTATTACAGGTATGTAAAAGCGGAGACCATATTATTTCCAGCAGAACAATTTACGGAGGAACTTATGCTTTCATGAAAAATTTTCTTCCCCCATTTAATATTGAAACCACATTCGTAGACATCAATAATTTTGATTCTATTGAAAAAGCTATAAAGCCGAACACAAAGATTATCTACTGCGAGAGTGTAAGCAATCCCCTCCTTGAAGTTGCGGATCTGAGAAAATTATCGGAAATCTGTAAAAAACACAATTTAAAACTTATTGTTGATAATACGTTTTCACCACTTTCTATCTCACCTTCTTTACTGGGAGCGGATATTGTGATTCATTCCCTTACGAAATTCATTAACGGAAGCAGCGATACGGTAGGCGGTGTGTACTGTGGAACCCAGGAATTCATCAACGACACCAAAAATGTGAATACCGGAGCATGCATGCTGTTGGGACCTACTATGGACAGCCTGCGTTCTGCAAGTATTCTGAAAAACCTCAGAACCCTTCACATCAGGATGAAGCAGCACAGCCACAATGCCAAGTATCTTGCTGAAAGATTTGAAAATGACGGATTGAAAGTTTCGTATCCCGGATTGAAATCCCACAAAAACCATGAATTAATGAAAAGCATGATGCATGAAGAATATGGTTTTGGAGGGCTGCTGACCGTAGATGCAGGAACTACCGAAAAAGCCAACGAACTGATGGAAATGATGCAGCAGGAAAACCTTGGATATCTTGCGGTAAGCCTTGGATTTTATAAAACTTTATTCTCCTGTTCGGGAAGCTCCACGTCTTCTGAAATACCGGAGGAAGAACGTGCAGAAATGGGAATCTCAGACGGACTGATCCGGTTTTCCATCGGTCTCGATCATGATATCGAAAGAACTTACGAAAAGATGCGGGAATGCATGCTCAAAACAGGCGTTCTCAACCATGAAACCATATTTACATCTTAATTTCCTTTCAAAAAGCTGTTGTTCACTCAACAGCTTTTATTTTTTTAATAAAGTTTAACGCTTTGCTTTTATCTTAAAAGCATCCACACATAGTTTTTGAAATGCACTGCAGAGATCCTTCCAGAATCAGAAACTTACCGCATTATCATCCTGCATTAAAAATTAGATCATATATCCGCAAAATCTGTGTAATCTGCGGGAGAAAAATCAAGAATTTGAAAATATTAAACAGCAAAGGACGGATAATTAAGACTGAAAGATAAAGCCAACAAAATTTTAAAATTTACATTTTTGAAGTAAAACATTTTAATATAAAAATTGTTGCTCAGATTCTTCCAGAATGACAATTTGAATGTTTATAAAGTAATTAAATTAATTTTTATGAAAATGTTTCGGGAACGCTTCCTCCGGCTTCATCCTGAAAACATTTAACAATATCCATGATTTTAAAAATCCGTAACCATAAGAAAACATTTGAATATAAGTGGATATTACCGCCATTCCGGCAATGCTGATATTCTTGGTGACAAATAATGCATGAAAGAGAACCATAAAAGTGTACAATCCGTAAAAGGCAAGGATAATTCCTTTTCCCATAATAAAATATTCCAGGAAGCCCATAATGTAACCCAGTAAAAACAAAGTAGGAAAAGCAAATGATATTTTCACATAATTCGGGTGCCGTTGGTTTAAAATAGGTCTTGCGCAACCGAACTGATACACCTGCTTTGAGAATTTCCCGAAGTCTACCCTTCTCTTGTGATAAACAGCAATATTATCGAAAAAAGCAGTGGTATATCCGTTTTCCCAAAGTGTCATGGAAAGATCCGGATCCTCTCCTATCCGCATTTCAGAGAAACCGCCTACTTTTTCAAAAACTTCCTTTTTCACCCCCATATTAAAGCTTCTCGGCTGGAACTTCGATACCGCTTTTTTATTCCCCCTGATCCCGCCGGTGGTAAAAACGGAGGTCATAGAATAGGAAATCGCTTTCTGCATCAGGTTAAAACCTTTATGCGCCTTATCTGCCCCGCCGAAAGCATCACATGGAATTTCAACAATATCCCTTTTGATATTTTCGATATAATCTTTTTCTACAATAACGTCACTGTCTACAAAAACCAGCCATTCACTGGCAGCTCTCCGCGCCCCGTAATTTCTCGAAAGTCCCGGGCCGGAATTATCTTTCCTGAAGTATTTTATCGATAAAAAGCTTTCGAAATTTTGAATCACAGGACGGAGGTCTACCAATGAGCCATCATCCACAATGATTATTTCAAAGTCTTTATCGGTTTGGGAAGTCAGGGAAGTGAGGAGCTCAAAAAGCTCATCTTTACGGTTAAAAATAGCAACAACTATGGAAATGGTAGGACTCAAATCTGAAAATTTTTCAAAATTACTTATTCACGAAGGAATGCGCAATGCATTTATGATAATTTATAACTTGAAAGGAGGATTTAACAGAATTAGATCAGGATATTAGAAAACATTTTTCTGATACTGTGAAATTTTAAACAAAATAAATTGACATTTTAAACAAAACGAAAAAAAGCTGGCTAATCTACCTTTGTTTCAGTTAATTTAAAATAATTTAAAAATGAGACTTAGTAAATCACAACGCCCTATCAATTCGGGATTTAATGCACAATCAACAGCAGAAGAAGTAATCAGCGGAATTAATTTATCCGGAAAAACGGCAATTGTAACGGGAGGCTATGCCGGAATCGGACTTGAAACAGTAAAAACACTCACAGAAGCCGGAGCTTCCGTCATTGTACCCGCGAGAGATCTTGAAAAAGCAGGAAAAAATCTTTCAGGTTTAAACAATATCGAAATTGAAAAACTGGACTTAATGGATCCGCAGTCTATCAGTAATTTTGCGGTCAGATTTTTAGATTCCGGCAGAAAACTGGATCTGCTGATCAATAACGCCGGCATTATGTGGGTTCCTTTGAGAAGGGACAGCCGCGGAATCGAATCACAACTGGCAACAAATTACCTGGGGCAGTTCCATCTTACTGCAGCATTATGGGAAAGCCTGAAAAATACAGACGGAGCAAGAGTAATCAATGTTTCATCTTACGGGCACCAGATGTCGCCATTTGACTTTAATGATCCCAATTTCGAGCACAGGACCTATGAAACGCTGCTGGGTTACGGGCAATCGAAAACAGCCAGCAATCTTTTTGCAGTGGCTCTTGATGAAAGAGCAAAAAAATTCAATGTCCGTGCCTATGCTGTACATCCCGGCTCAGTATACGGCACAGATCTGGGAAGAGAAGAGCCCATCGATCTATATATCCAGATGGGAACTCATGATGCAGACGGGAAAATAAAACCCGAAGTTCAGGCTCAATTAAAAACCATTCCGCAAGGAGCTGCCACAACAATTTGGTGTGCTACAAGTCCGGAACTTAAAGATATCGGTGGCGTGTATTGTGAAAACTGTGACATCGCCGAAATTGATCGCGGACAAATTGAACACAGATATGACGACCCATCAACAATCAGGGGAGTTCAACCCTACTCCATAGATTTAAATTTGGCAGAAAAGCTCTGGATCCTCAGCGAAGAGATGACCGGTATAAAATTCGAAACGGAATAATTCTTTTAATTAAATTTACCCAGGAAAATGTTTACCTATGGATTTTCAGATTAAATACATCACTCCGGATATTAAGCTTTCAACGTATGATGACAAACTCTTCAAAACAGAAACGGTTTTTGAATTTCACATGCTGGTATGGTTTATCTCAGGGGAAACAAAAATCATTCAGGCAGACAAATCGTATCTTTTCAAAGCCGGTGACATTTTCCTGATTCCCAGAAATCATCTGGCCACCATCATCAATTATCCAAAAGACGGCCTTCCGCACAAAGCGGTAGTCATGCACCTCACCACAGAACGGCTGAAGGATTTCTATTCTAATATTGAAACGCCGAAAAAAGATTCATCTGAAAAAACTACCATTCGTAGTTTTGAAAAACATCCTTTATTGGAAAGCTGTCTCGCATCACTCATTCCCTATTTCGACCTTACGGAATCTTTTCCCGAAAATATTGCAGCGTTAAAAATTACGGAAGCCATAAGTATTTTAAGGGCGATTGATGAAACCATTGATTCCGTTCTCGGTAATTTTGAAGAACCCGGAAAAATCGATCTGGTGGATTTTATGGAAAAAAATTATATGTTCAATATGCCGCTGGAGAGATTCGGGTATTTAACAGGAAGAAGCCTGTCTACCTTTAACAGGGATTTCAGAAAGGTTTTTCAGGTAACACCGCAACGGTGGCTTACCCAGAAACGGCTGGAGCTTGCATTTTATCATCTTTCTGAAAAAAGTAAAAAACCGTCAGATGTTTTTATGGAAGTTGGCTTTGAAGATCTTTCGCATTTCTCTTATGCCTTTAAAAAACATTACGGTTTTGCTCCGTCACTGGTAAGATAATATGAAAAAAGAGAAATTTACGGATTTCTCTTTTTTTATTTACTTTTACCATTAAATTAAAAAACATGAATGGTTTTAAAGAGTTTTGGTATTCAATGAAAGTATTTATTATTTCATTACTTACTAACCTTACGCTCCTCACTGTACTCTATTATATCTTTAACATTCGTCAGTTCCCTCCCAAATACGGACGGGATTTTTGGATAATTACCACTTTAATCTTGTGGTCTGTAACCTTTTTTGTAAAAAAAAACAGGGTAATGCGATCCGGTTATTCTTCTTTCCGGAAAAGTGTTATTATTTTCTCTTCGATGTTTTGTACATTTATGATCATGCTGTTCAGTATCGATTTATTATCGCTTTACAATACGAAAACAAAAGAAATTGCAAATATTAAAGAACTATACACTGCCAATAGCAAAGGTCTTACCATTCGGAATTTTAATGTTATCAGAAGCCCAATGATTTATTCTGGTATTAAAAGTAGAAAAAAACCGGTCTCCAGATACGCACAGGTTGTTTTCGCATATCCCTTTCAATCAAAGAATCATGATGTTTTTTATAGTCTCATCTTTGAAAAACCTATAGACCAGAACTCTGATGAGGAAAATCAAAAACATCAACTGGATGATTTTCTTGTATACACAAGAGATACAATAATGAAAAATTATGATTTTCAAAAAACAAAAAACTTCGAATACATCACCAAAATGTCTCCAGAATATGGTGATATCTCGGAAGTAATTCCGGAAGGAGAAAAAGCAGTCCTTTTAAAACCTGTTATTACACCTGTAGAAGAAAAAGCTAAGGAGGAAATAATATCCATGATACGGGCTATCCTCATTGTATTTTTTGGATATATCGCTATTTTCCTTCTGAGCAGAGTGCCGAACTGGAAATAATCAGAATATCCCGGATTTAGAAGAATTTAAATTCCAGCTAGATAGAAACTTTTTATTAATATTATTAAGATAGGAGTAATTATGTTAATGAAAATATGCGTAATCCGTGAAATCTGCGGGAAATTTTAATGAGAACGATGTTTAAATCAATGTGCAGTAAATCAAAAAAGTCGAAATTCATAGGTTGAATTTCGACAAATTTAAAAATTTATTCGGTACACCGGAAAAAGCTTCCGGGTAATTTTATTTCACCAGCTGAATTTCCGCTGCAGAAAATCCTTTCGGTGATTTCTCTTTCTCGTAAGAAACTTTGTTTCCTTTTTTTACAGGTTCCGCACAGTTGTTACTGTGGAAGAAAATATTTTCCTTCGTTTTGTCTTCCGTGATAAAACCGTATCCTTTTTCGCTTAAAAAAGTAACGATTCCTGTTTTTCTGAGTTCCTCCGCCTCAATAGGAGCTGCACCCAACTGGATGTCATCAATGTTGATCTCAGCTTTTTCCCCCTGATCCGGTGGAGTTGAAGTCAATTGACCGTTTGCGTCTACATACATAAACATCTCGTCAAGACTTTTACCTTTGTTGTTGCTCGATTTACGCTCTTCACGTTTCAGAGCTTTTTCCTTTTGTTTTTGAACTTTCTTTTTGAAATTTTCTTTTTTAGAAAAAGAATCCGCCATATATTATTATAAAATTTAGTTGTTACATGAATACATTTTTCCGTTGCAGGAAAAAAAATAAAAAGTTTGAATAAGATCTCTGATTATGCCTTAAATAAGCGCTTAAAATGAAATAGTATTAAAATCTGTCAGCTGTAAAAGCAAAAAAAACCGATTGAAAATAGAAATCTAAACTGTTACAGAGAAAGGTTGTTTCCTTTTATTATCATACAAAGATACGAAAAAACATCCAAACTTCCTATTAATGAATTGGATCTCAATTTGTTTTTAGCCTAAAACCTTGTTTACAGTGTGTATAAACAAGTATTGATTCTTCAAATAAGATTTGAAAACAGAGCTGGGGGACATATATGCGTTGTTAAACTTTATTTCAACATTAAGTATATTGAAACAATGAAAATTCAGCCGTAAACATTCTTGCACTTTGCCATTCCGAGGAACAAGGAATTTTTACAATGTTATGGTTTACTTCCCTATCAAAAACACAGCAACAACGCGACTTAACATAAAAAAAATAATTCATACACAACATGAATTATTTTTATTTTAGCGATCCTATCATTTAAACGGCAACACTTTTATGAAAAATACAATCCTACTAATAGTACTCCTCGCTTCTTCATTCGTCTTTTCTCAGCAAATTCATGTACGCTACCTTAGAGTATTATCATCATTCACAACAACCCATGAGGATTTGTATATAAAGGACAATCAGGTATTATCAATCCAGGATTCTGTTATTGTTCAAAATAAGCTAACCGGAGACTGGACAATGGCAGTCAATCTGGATAATGGAAGAAAACCGTCAAAAGAATATTTCGTTTCCGACTTAAATAATGATACCGAAAAACACTTCTTTTTTACTTCTTCCATTGATGGTAGAGGATTTTTTATTTATGACAAGGTTCCTAAAATAAACTGGGATGTTGATGAAAAGCAAACGAAGAGAATAGCCGGTTACACCTGTTACAAGGCGACAGGTGTATTCAGAGGAACAAATATTACGGCGTATTTTACTAAAGAACTTCCCTATTCTGCCGGTCCTTTTAAATTTCACGGATTACCGGGGTTAATATTAGAAATAAGACCCGACAATATGGATCACGAAATCTGGAGAGCAGAATCAGTTGATACAGACGATCAGAATAAAATTGTTTATAAACCGCAGTTCCTGAATAAAGATAAAATCAGCCTAAAGGATTATGTGGCAGCTAAGGAAGAAAGGATGAATAAAATTTTCGCAAAAGCCACCAACAGCATTCCATCCGGCATGAAAGCTCAGGTAAAAAACAATCAAAGATTCACGGTGGAGCAAAAATATGAATGGGAAGAAAATACGGCTAATTAATCCAATAGCAGTTTTCAAACCAGATATCGTGGGATTTGCAATGCGTGTTCCCAAGCTTACCCAAACAAAAAACCACCGGAATTCGGTGGTTTCATATAATCGATGATGATAATCTTAAGCTTCGTTAGAAGGATTCTGATCTCCGGCAGGTTTCTCGCCTTCGCCCTCTGATCTTCTGTTGCCTTCTGGTCTCGCCGGTCTGTCAGGTCTGTTCTGACCTTCCGGTCTAGGACCTCTTTGCTCACCTTCCTTTTTCTCAGGTCTTGGTGGTCTTGGCAAAAGAACTTTTCTGGAAAGCTTCATTTTCTTACGGTCGTCATACCCCATAAACTTTACTTCCACTTCATCTCCTTCTTTGTAAGGTACTTTATCAAGACGAGCCCACTCGATTTCCGAGATGTGAAGAAGCCCTTCTGTTCCTTTTGCGATCGCTACGAAGGCACCGAAATCCATGATCTTAACAACCTTTCCGTTGTACACCTGTCCTACAACCGGTACAAAAGTGATCTCATTGATTTTCGCCACCGCAGCATTGATCTTCTCTCTGTCAGTACCTGCAATTTCAATACGTCCGATTTCTCCGATCTCTTCAATCGCAATCACCGTATCCGTATCTTTCTGCATCTGCTGAATGATTTTTCCACCAGGCCCGATTACCGCCCCGATGAAGTCTTTCGGAATTTCCATCACCACCATTTTCGGAGCGTGAGGTTTTACGTCGGCTCTCGGTTCAGCAATTGTTTCCGTGATTTTATTTAAGATGTGTAATCTTCCGTCTCTTGCCTGCATCAACGCTTTTTCCATGATGTCCATAGAAAGTCCCTGGATTTTGATATCCATCTGGCAGGCCGTGATACCGTCTGCAGTTCCGGTTACTTTAAAGTCCATATCTCCCAGGTGGTCTTCATCTCCTAAGATATCGGAAAGAACGGTAAATTTACCGGATTTCGTATCGGTGATCAATCCCATTGCAATCCCGGAAACAGGTTTTGTAATCTGCACCCCTGCATCCATCAATGCCAATGTTCCTGCACAAACCGTTGCCATGGAAGACGAACCGTTGGATTCAAGAATATCGGAAACAATTCTGATGGTATAAGGATTTTCTTCAGGAATTACCGCCTGCAGTGCTCTCTGAGCTAAGTTTCCGTGTCCTACCTCTCTTCGTGAAGTTCCTCTTAAAGGTCTTGCTTCTCCTGTTGAGAATGGAGGGAAGTTATAATGAAGGAAGAATTTCTCATCGTGCTGAGAAATTACACTGTCTACCATGTTGGCATCTTTTACAGAACCTAAGGTTACCGCTGTTAAAGACTGAGTTTCCCCTCTTGTAAAGATCGCAGAACCGTGTGCTCCCGGAAGATAATCAATTTCAGACCAGATCGGACGGATCGTTTGCGGATCACGGCCGTCAAGACGGATATTGTCTTCAAGGATCATCTGGCGCATAGCCTCTTTTTCTACATCGTGGTAATATATTTTGGCGAAAGGTGTTACTCTTTCCAGCTCTTCAGGATTATCCACGTACTGAGCCAGGAATTCATCAAGAACAGCCTTGAATTTTTCGTGTCTTTCTTCTTTTGCAGAAGGTGTTTTTGCTACTTCATATACTTTGTCGTAGCACTCTTTCCACACTTTTTCACGGATCGCCTCCTCATGAACTTCGTGGGAATATTCTCTTTTAGGGAAAGCTTTACCTACTTTTTCAGCTAATCTTTCCTGAGCTTCAATTTGTTTTTTAATTTCAGCGTGTGCGAAGATAATAGCTTCCAGCATTTCCTGCTCGGAAATTTCTTTCATCTCTCCTTCTACCATTACGATAGAATCTTTAGTAGCTCCCACCATGATATCCAGCTCAGAATCTTTCAGCTGCTCATAACTTGGGTTAATAGCCAGCTGGCCGTCAAATCTTACCACTCTTACTTCAGACATCGGTCCGTTGAAAGGAATATCGGTAATGGCTATGGCTGCAGAAGCCGCCAAACCTGCCAGATCATCAGGAATGGTTTTCCCGTCGTAAGAAATTAATGAAATCATTACCTGAACTTCCGCGTGAAAATCTTCAGGGAAAAGCGGACGCAACACCCTATCTACCAGACGCATCGTTAAAATCTCCTGATCAGAAGGTCTTGCTTCTCTTCGGAAAAAGTTTCCCGGAATTCTTCCTCCTGCGTAAAATTTTTCTCTGTAATCTACCGTTAACGGTAAAAAATCCACACCGGGATTGGCTTCTTTATTGGCAACAACAGTCGCTAAAAGCATTGTTCCGCCACATTTTACAACTACGGATCCGTCTGCCTGCTTTGCCAGCTTCCCCGTTTCAATAGTAATTTCTCTGCCGTCTGCAAGAGTAATCGTTTCTGTAAACGCTTGAGGTATACTCATAAAAAATTGTCTTCTTGTACCCCGTATTGAGTACGATTAATATTTAAACTTTTTAAATTTTCGATGCAAATTTAATGTAATTATTTGGATCTAGCACCGCTTCCGGATAAAATCCATATCAAAATGGTTACTAATTTATGTTTTCAGTAACTAGCGCTGATTTTTCCGGGTAAATAATGATTATTGCAGAGATCCAAAAAAAATGAATAGGTGCATTCTTTTACCAATTAAAAATGCACAAAAAAAGCAGCTTCTTCCGAAGCTGCCTCTTGAAAATCTTTGTAGATTACTTTCTTAAACCTAATTCAGCAATAATTGCTCTGTATCTTTCGATATCTTTCTTTTTAAGATAATCTAATAATCTTTTTCTTTTACCTACCAGTTTCACCAAAGATCTTTCTGTGTTATAATCTTTGTGATTGCTCTTCAAGTGAGCAGAAAGGTGGTTGATTCTGAAAGTGAAAAGTGCAACTTGTCCTTCAGCACTTCCTGTGTCTTGTGCAGATTTTCCGTGTTTTGCGAAAATTTCCTGCTTTTTTTCTGTATTTAAGTACATTCCAATATTATTTAAATGATTATTATGTAACGGCTGCAAAAGTACGACATTTTTTTGATTCTACAAACATTATTGATTTCATAAATCGATTTTGATAGAAAAATATGTTAAATATTTCTTAAAAAAATTATGATATCGTGTTAAAAGGCAGTACTTTTGCATGGTATTCATGATGAGAAATTCTACTGTTTTCATACTATTCGCCATTATTATCTTTTCAGGCTCTTCTTTGCTGAAAGCGCAAAATAGCCATGAGGCAAAGGTAAAGCGAATACTTTACTTCAATCCCCAGGTAGAACCTGATATTGAAGAAATTAAAGAACCCACCAACACAGCCTTTTTCAGTGCTGTTTCCGATAATCTGAGCGAAAGGAAAAACAAAATGCTCAAAACAGAAACTCAGATTTCGTTTGACAGCATCGATAAAAAAACCATTTCAGATTACTGCCTGAATAATGATGCAGATTTCGCTGTCATACCCAAAGTAAAATATTTTAAAGTAGGAATCGGGAAATATGTTTTTTCCAACCAGGTGATCGTGAGCATGAAACTTTTCGATGCGGAGGGCAACCTTATCACGGAAACAGACTATGACACCTACAGAAAAAATATGCGGCTTTTAGGATCTACGGTAAATTCCGTAAAGATCGGTACTAACGGGGCTATTAAAGACATCCTGAAACAGCTTCGAAAAATAAAACCTTCCGGAGAAAACGGTTTTTAGCCATTCAATCAAAAACTTTTTCACCAATCTTTTTAAAATTAATATTATGCATATCATTGAATTTCATGAAATTATATTCATTACATGGTGAATAATTTAATTTATTTTAGTATTTTTAAATAAACAATTCATTCAAACTATCTCAATTCAAAATTCTTCTTACACTCGCAGTTTTTGTGGGTGTTTTTTTATGTATAAAATTTTCACACTTAATTTAGATAATAGATGCACGAGTTTAATTAATCCTTAAATTTAAAGCAGTATTCTCTTGTTTTAAAAATTTGAGTTATTTTTGCATAGCCAAAAAATAAGGTTTTGAATTCTAAAGACGAACTTATCTTTAACCCCGCCGACATTGCCGAAACTCTTAGCGAACTTCACGCTGACGAGAGGCTTTTGGCGTTCCTGAAAGTTCCAAAAGAATACAAAGCAGAAGTTTTTTCCCACCTGGATCCTGATTTCCAGGAAGAAACAATCCGCAGTATCGGAAGTGATGAAGTCTCCGAGATCCTCAATGCGATGACCCCTGATGACAGAACAGCACTGTTTGAAGACTTTCCGGATGAGCTTATTAAATATTCCATCAATCATCTGAATCCTCAGGAAAGAAGAATTGCCCTGAAATTATTGGGTTATGATTCTGATTCTATTGCCCGACTGATGACGCCTTATTATATCCAGATCCGTAAAGAATGGACTATTAAAAGATGCCTTCAGCAGATCAAAAAGGTGGGCAGTAAGGTAGAAACAATGAATTATCTTTATGTAGTGGACGAAAGAAACCGGCTGATCGATGATATTGCTTTAGGAAGTTTATTGCTTGCAGAAGAAGACACCATGGTTTCCGAGATCACCGACAATCATTTCGTAGCTATTACAACTACCACTTCAAAAGAAGATGCCGTTCAGTATTTTGAAAAATATGACAGGGCTGCGCTTCCTATTGTTACCGAATCCGGCGTTCTGGTAGGTATTGTAACAATTGACGACATTCTCGATCAGATTGAGCAGCAGAATACGGAAGATATTCAGAAGTTCGGGGGACTTGAAGCGTTAGATGTTCCTTATACCCAGACTTCCCTTATGGAAATGGTAAAAAAGAGAGGAATGTGGCTGATTATCCTTTTTTTCTCCGAAATGCTTACCGCTTCAGCAATGGGGTATTTTGAAGATGAAATTCAAAAGGCGGTTGTTCTTGCATTATTTGTCCCTTTGATTATATCCAGCGGCGGAAATTCAGGTTCCCAGGCTGCAACATTGATTATCAGAGCGATGGCCCTTCAGGAAATTGGCTTAAAAGACTGGTGGTATGTGATGCGAAAAGAAATATTCACGGGACTTTTCCTTGGGGGCGTTTTAGGAATTATCGGGTTTCTAAGAATTATGATCTGGCATAAAGCAGGCTTTTTTGATTATGGAATGTACTGGCCTTTTGTAGGATTAAGCGTAGGATTTTCTCTTGTACTGATCGTTCTGTGGGGAACACTTTCGGGATCTATGGTTCCGTTTATCCTTAAAAAATTAAAACTTGACCCGGCTACTTCATCAGCACCATTTGTTGCAACTTTGGTAGACGTTACAGGGCTTATTATCTATTTTTCTGTTGCCGGACTTTTCTTAACGGGTAAACTTTTGTAATTTTAGGCAACCTCTAAAATATCATTATGAAAGTTGTTTCTCTTGTCCCCTCTATCACCGAGGCCTTATTTGATCTGGGCTTAACTGAAAATGAAGTCATCGGAAGGACAAAATTCTGTATTCATCCTTCTGAAAAAGTAAAAAATGTAACTATCATAGGTGGTACAAAGAATATCAATATTGAAAAAATAAAAGCTTTACAGCCCGATCTGATTTTAGCTAACAAAGAAGAAAACGTAAAAGAGCAGGTTGAGGCCTTAATGGACGATTTTAAGGTAATTGTTACGAATGTTGAAAATATTGAGGACAATTATTATTTACTTAAAACTTTAGGCAGGTTATTCAACAAAGAAGAAAAAGCACAGTGTTTTAATCTTAAAATTTATGATATTCTGAATGAGGCCAAAATTAACTCCAAGGCTAAGGTTGCCTATCTTATCTGGAAAAATCCTTATATGACGATAGGTTCGGATACCTTTATTCATAAAATCCTTGGTGAAATCGGTTTTGAAAATATTTTCAAAGACCGGAAACGCTATCCTGTTATTGAAACTGAAGATTTAGCGGAGGCTGAGATTATCATGCTGTCATCTGAACCATTTCCTTTTAAAGAAAAACATATGGAGGAACTGAAAGTATTTTATCCTGATAAGAAAATCATGATCGTGGATGGGGAAGCTTTTTCATGGTACGGAACTCATATTGCCAAATGCGAAAGCTATTTTAAAGAACTGATTGCTGAAGTGGAAGCAATTAAAATGTGATCGGTAAAATTGCAGCTGTTTTTTTATTTCCCACAGATTTCATGAATTACACAATATAATGGGGTAGCTTAACTTATTTTTATAATCGATTAATGCTTTATAAGTAGTATTTACCACGGATGTTACTAATTTACGGATTGTCTTAAGCGTATGATTTTTATTAATTTTTTTAGCTCCCGCAGATTTCACGGATTACGCAAATGATAATATTAATATAGAAATTAGTTAAGTAAAAGATCGAAAGAAAAAAGAAGGAAACTAAAAGACTCCGGCCCTTCGGGCCGGAGTCAGTATTTTATAAAAAATTTGAATTACAAAATCTTGGAAACTTCGTTGCAAAGCCATTCCAGCAATTCTTTATCTTCATCCGTGAATGGATCAACGGTATGGGAATCGATATCAATCTGCCCGATGTTTTTCCCGTCTTTAAAAATAGGAACAACAATTTCCGCTTTTGTATCAATGGAGCAGCTTAAGTAATTACTCTCTTCGTTGACATCCGGAACTACAAATGTTTCATTGGAAACGGCTACCTGTCCGCAAATCCCTTTACCATAAGGAATGATGGTATGATCGGTAGGAGCTCCTACATAAGGACCAAGTTTCAGCTCGTCTTTATCTCCGTTTTTAAAGTAAAAGCCGGTCCAGTTGAAATAGGAAATTTCCTGATCCAAAAGATGGCAAACCTTTTCAAGTTTTTCTTCCGTATTATGTTTTGGACTTTCCAGAATGGATAAAAGTCTTTTTTTTAATTCTGACATTTTTATATTGTTTAAGAGAATTGTTTTAGTGAAAATTCTTCTTTATATCCGAACATCCCGCGTTCTTTAATCATTTCTGCAACGCCTTCCGGAACCTGCGTTTCCCAGCCTTTGATATTACATGCAATTTTCTTAAGAATATCCCTTGAGTAAATTTCCAGGTATTCAGGATTATAGTTGGTAATATCTACAATGCGTTCGTTGTGCTTAAAGTATTTATAGAGTTCCTTCAGGTTTTCTTCCACTTTTAATGTAGAAGAATCTAAAAGTTCATGTGTTTCAGGGTCTTTGTAAGGATAAAGATATACTCTCATTCCATTTCTGAAGAACTTTCCGAAAGCCTCAAGAATTCCTCCCGAGAGGTCTTTATAATATCTTTCATCAAAAACCATCAGGAGATTATTTACTCCCATCGCAACACCGATATTTCCGTTGGTGTATGAAGCAAAGTAATCGATAAGGCGATAATATTCTGAATAATTGGAAACGATAACGGTATAGCCAAGTTTCCCCAGAATGTCTACCCGGTCCAGGAAATCTCTTTCGTCAATATCGCCGTCTGCACGGAGGTTTGAAATGGTTATTTCAATGAGAACTTCAGTTTCGTCGGTTGTACATATTGCGTCTTTAAGGAACATATCGAGTCCGTTTTTCAGCATATCGATATTTACCTTTGTTACAGGCCTGAAACTTCCTCTTACGGCGAAAATATTTTTCTTGTATAAAACATCGGCAGGAAGCATATTGTTACCCTCTGAATTGAAAATCACCGCATCCGTCATTCCGTTTTTTACCAACTGTAAAGACATCAGCCTGTTATCAACATAAGTAAAAGCCGGTCCGCTGAAATCGATCATATCAATTTCAAGGTTATCTTTTGCGACATCGTCGTATAGGGATTCAATTAAATTCCTTGGGTTGTCATAATAATTAAACGCACCAAAAATAAGATTTACCCCGAGATTCCCTAAAGTTTCCTGTTGTAAGGTGGCATCATTTTCTTTAAATTTTACGTGAATAACAATTTCGTTATAATCCTCATTTTCATTTGCCTGGAAACGTATTCCTACCCAGCCATGCCCTTTCACTGTTTTATCAAAATTAATTGTGGTAACAGTATTTGCGTAAGAAAAGTACTTTCTGTTCGGGTGGTTTTCCCTTGAAATCCGTTCTTCAATCAAAGCTACTTCATAGCGAAGCATTTTTCGAAGCCTGTTTTGGGTAACGTATCGGTTTTTTACTTCTTTTCCGTAGATTGCATCACTGAAATCTTTGTCGTAAGCCGACATTGCCTTAGCGATTGTACCTGAAGCTCCCCCTGCTCTAAAAAAGTGCCGAACAGTCTCCTGCCCTGCTCCAATTTCCGCGAAAGTACCATAAATAGTAGGATCTAGATTAATTGTTAATGCTTTTTGTTTAGGAGTTAGTTTCTGATACATTAGGACATTAAATTTTTCGTAAATTTACCAAAATTAAAACAACCTCAAAAGAAATGAAGTTGAAATTTTTAGGAACGGGAACTTCCCAGGGTGTACCCGTTATTGGCTGCACCTGCGAGGTATGCACTTCAGAAAATCCCAAAGACAGCCGTCTCAGATCTTCTGTCATGGTGACCACCGATGAAAACAAAAAAATACTGATCGACTGCGGTCCCGATTTCAGGCAGCAAATGCTTATCAATCATGAAAATAACGTTGATATTGCATTGCTTACCCATGAACACAACGACCATGTAATAGGGCTTGATGATATGCGCCCTCTGATTTTTAAAAGCGGAAAAGATATGCCGGTTTACTGCTATTCCAGAGTAGGAAATGAAGTAAAAAACCGTTTTCCTTATGCATTTGCTGATGTAAGATATCCAGGTGCTCCGGCTTTTGAACTCCATGAAATTGAGAATAAGCCTTTTACTGTATTAGATACTGAAATTACTCCGGTTGAAGTAATTCATTATAAAATTACCGTTTTTGGCTATAAATTTAAAAACCTAGCTTACATTACCGATGCGGGCTTTATTTCCGACACGGAAAAAGAAAAATTAAAGAATCTGGATGTATTAATTTTAAACTGCATCAGGAAATTTGATCCCCATCCGGCACACTTTATCCTTCCGGACATCCTTAAACTCTTCGAAGAACTGAAGCCTAAAAAATTATTTTTAACGCACATCAGCCATCATTTGGGTCTGCATGATGTTGAAGATAAACAGCTTCCGCCCGGAATGCACCTTGCCTACGATGGTCTTGAGATAAATTTTTAATTTTTTTTGCTTAATTTTTTTCAGTATTAAGAAAAAGTTTCTATATTTGCACACCGATTCAAAGCACGGAAAAAGCACCAGCCCAGGTGGCGGAATTGGTAGACGCGCTGGTCTCAAACACCAGTTCTTAGGAGTACCGGTTCGATCCCGGTCCTGGGTACAAGTCAAATGGCACCAACTAAAGACAGTTGGTGCCATTTGTTTTTTAAGCCTCATTATAATATTTACATACCTCTTTTATCGAACTTATAAAGTAATATAATAATATAAAACTTTAAATAATACCTTATTAATGGTACTACTTTTGGTGTTTCCATATGACAGAAACCAAACCAATACAAACATGTTCAGTTCGATAAATTTACATTATTATTTGGCAACAGATTTCAATACCACAAAATTCTCAAGAAATAAAGATTTATCGGAAAATCTATTATTCATTTATCATTTGAGAGTGAAATAACACATTAAGAACTACTTTTACCCAAAAGAAAATACCAGTAACTACCATATTTACAAATAGTTAAAAAAATAAAATAAAATTTTGGTCATGTCAAATAATGTTATTAGATTTGATTTAAATGATTTTTGTCAGTATAATTAATTTTGTATGACAGCGTTTTACCACCTTTAATCTACCTTATCATGAAAAAACAAATCGTTATCGTGGCGTTGTCTCTGGGAGCAATTGCTTTAGGAAGCAACCAGGTTCTGGCACAAAATTCTGAACAGGCTAGTACCTCTGTCAACATTGTTTTAGCAGACGTTATTTCAATGGATGTAGGAACTGTTGCTTCAGGAGGTGCTGTAGATTTTAATTATCTGAATACAGCAGACTATAATTCTCCCAAAAATGTGACAGTCCCAAATAGCTTAGTCATCATTTCTTCCAAAAATTTCGATGTAAAAGTGAAATCTGAAGGTGCAAACTTTGTAAGCGGCACAAACCTAATTCCGGTAGATATATTACAGGTAAAAGCAATACCGGGCGGAAGTTTAACGGGAACCCTGAATGAGGTTACCTTATCTACAGCCGATCAGGTTCTGGTAAGTAACGCTAGTCCAGGGGCAAAACAATCTCTAAATATTGCCTATACTATTTCAGCAGAAAAAGCATCGAAGGTACTCCTGGGAAAACCTAAGGGCACTTACATGCAAAAAATTACATATACTGCGACTGCATTATAATTAGAATAAAAGCAATTTTATACAAGCCCTCAACACGCAAAGTGTTGAGGGCTTTTCTTTTTGTTTGACTGAATACAAGATCCAGGTAGTTATTTCACTACACGAACTCCCATGTTCCACTACAGAGAAACTTTTTTTGCCGATGTACATTTGTAATGTTCAAAAGAGAACAATTAAACAAGAATAAAAAATAAAATAATATCATTATGAAAAAGCAAATTGCAATCGCAGCATTAACTATCGGAGCATTCGTATTAGGAACTAACTCTGCTAAGGCTCAGAACACTACGGCAACTACAACTGTAAACATTACCCTGAACGATGTAATCTCTATCGACGCGGGAAGTACCGCAGGTGGTGGTGCAGTTGCCTTTAACTACGTTACTGCTGCAGATTATAATTCGGAAAAAACAGTTGCTCAGGCTAACGCTTTGAAAGTTACCTCAACTAAGAATTTTAATGTAAAAGTAAAAGCAGGAGGTGCTAATTTTATCAATGGAACCAATTTAATTCCTGTAAATGTTTTGACCATCAAAGCTTCTGCAGCTGCCGGAACCATGGGTGGAACTAAAAATGCGGTTGTTTTATCGGCTGCTGACCAAACTTTAGTGGCAAATGCTCCGCTTGGAAGCGCATTAACGCTGAATTTAGACTATACCATTCCGGCAGAGAAATCATCTTCTTCTGATATCTTGGGAAAACCGGCCGGAACATATACACAAACGGTAACATATACTGCAACAGCCTTATAAATTGCTGAATTTTAAAGAAACTTCTGCCGGGATCAAATAGTATCAAAAAATTAATTTATTTGTTAGCTAAAAAAGATCTGCAGCTGCCAGATTTGGATTCAGGATGTTAGCAAAATTTATTTCCTGACTGAAAAGTAAATTTTTTTCATATTAATATTTTGTGATTTGGTGTTTCAAGGACTTCCTACGGGAGGTCTTTGATTTTGTATGTATTTATATTTTTAAAGGTTAGCCAGACAGAAATATTAATAAGGCAATAATGTGCAACCAAAAAATACTTGGATTATCACTACGTACTTACATGAGTTACAAAATAATTTTTATAATTTAACAGGGAATAATTTGAATTATAGAATTATAAATGCTCTTCTGCAAAGAGTAATTTTACAATATAAATCTGTCTCAAAAAACAATGATAAAATTACCAACCTATAGATATTTTTTTGTGAAAACCTAAAGAAATTATACGCAAACGGTAATTTATATTGCGACAGCTTTATAATAGAAATAAAAGCAATTTATATAAGCCCTTAACACTTTCTAATGTTAGGGGCTTTTCTTTTTAAAGCTATGAACTAAATGCGTGTGGCGATTTCACTACACGAACTCCCATGTTCCACTACAGAGAAACTTTTTTTGCCGATGTACATTTGTAATGTTCAAAAGAGAACAATTAAACAAGAATAAAAAATAAAATAATATCATTATGAAAAAGCAAATTGCAATCGCAGCATTAACTATCGGAGCATTCGTATTAGGAACTAACTCTGCTAAGGCTCAGAACACTACGGCAACTACAGCTGTAAACATTACCCTGAACGATGTAATCTCTATCGACGCAGGAAGTACTGCAATCGGTAATACAGTTGACTTTAACTATGCCACTGCAGCAGATTATAACTCGGATCAGACGATTACTAAAGCCAACTCTTTAAAAGTTACTTCAACTAAGAATTTCAATGTAAAAGTAAAAGCAGGGGGTACAAATTTTGTCAATGGCTCCAACTCAATCCCTGTAAATGTTTTGACAATTAAAGCTGCTACAGCTGCCGGAACTATGGGCGGAACAAAAAATGTTGTTGTTTTATCTGTAGCTGATCAAACTTTAGTGGCAAATGCGCCGCTCGGAAGCGCCTTAACACTGAATTTGGACTACACCATTCCAGCGGCGAAGTCATCATCTTCCGATATTTTAGGAAAACCAGCAGGAACATATACACAAACAGTAACGTATACTGCGACTGCTTTATAATAAAAAAAGGGAATTTTATATAAGCCCCCAACACTTTCCAGGTGTTGGGGGCTTTTCTGTTTAAAAGAACGAACAAAAATACATGTGGCGATTTCACTACAAGAACTACCATCTTCCACTACAGAGAAACTTTTTTTGCCGATGTACATTTGTAATGTTCAAAAGAGAACAATTAAACAAGAATAAAAAATAAAATAATATCATTATGAAAAAGCAAATTGCAATCGCAGCATTAACCATCGGAGCATTCGTATTAGGAACTAACTCTGCTAAGGCTCAGAACACTACGGCAACTACAACTGTAAACATTACTCTGAACGATGTAATCTCTATCGACGCAGGAAGTACTGCTGGTGGTGGTGCAGTTGCCTTTAACTACGTTACTGCTGCAGATTATAATTCGGAAAAAACAGTTGCTCAGGCTAACGCTTTGAAAGTTACCTCAACTAAGAATTTTAATGTAAAAGTAAAAGCAGGAGGTGCTAATTTTATCAATGGAACCAATTTAATTCCTGTAAATGTTTTGACCATCAAAGCTTCTGCAGCTGCCGGAACCATGGGTGGAACTAAAAATGCGGTTGTTTTATCGGCTGCTGACCAAACTTTAGTGGCAAATGCTCCGCTTGGAAGCGCATTAACGCTGAATTTAGACTATACCATTCCGGCAGAGAAATCATCTTCTTCTGATATCTTGGGAAAACCGGCCGGAACATATACACAAACGGTAACATATACTGCAACAGCCTTATAATAAAAATTTTCAGCTGGTAAAGGTTCCTTTAGTTAAGTTTTCAGTAGTTTTGCGAATCTTTATTTTTAAACAAATTACACCATGCACAAGTTTATTCACCTTTTCATCTTCTTTCTCCTCACAGGGTCTTCTTCACTTCTGGCACAAAGTATCTCTATGTCGCCTACACGGTTATTTTTCACCGGTAATCCAGGAGAAAAAGTGGCACAGACAGTGACCCTTCAAAACAGTTCGGATAAAGATTATGTTTTTAATCTCAATTATAAAGATTGGTTTAGAGAAGAAGACGGAAATAAGGTTTATCTTGATGCAGGCAGTTCAAAAACTTCCAATGCTTCCTGGGTATCCACTTTAGAAAACACGGTTACAGTTCCTGCAAGAAGTACAAAAGAGATTGTAGTAACCATGCAGATTCCGGCAAATGCATCAAAGTCTGCCGTTACGAACAGCATGTTGTTTTTCACCCAACTTCCTCAGCAGGCAGATCAGGCACGTGCTCAAAACGGGATTGGTGTTATCACCTTGTTTGAGGTAGGACTTCATATTTTTTATACTCCATCGGGGAATAATGTAAAAAGCTTGGATATTACCAATATTTCAGAGGTGAGCAGTGAGAATACAGCCAACAGAAAAGTTGCCGTAAGCATCCATAACGATGGTAATACCATCAATGATGCCACCGTTGAGTTTGAACTGACCAATACAGACAATGGCAAGGAAATAAAATTACCCGCAATTTCCATCTCCATGCTTCCCGCTACCAATCAGACGGTTCAATTTTCTTTACCGGAAAACATTTCAGGGAATTTCCTTGGTGTGGCTATTATCAAAATGGCTGGATCCAATGATTTACGCGTGGGCGAAAAAAACTTTAAATTTTAAAATTAAGTCTTGAACCTTCAAAAAGGAATATCGATGTCAATAATAAAAAGAACAATCTTAGTTTTTGCATTTGTTCTTCTGCACTTTTCTCTGGCCTTTGCGCAGGAAAAGAAGGATATCCAGATCCATTTTGAAAATGATAGCCTGGCTATTGAAAAAGGTTCTACTTTTACTAATTTCCTGGTCGTTGAAAATAAAAGTTCTGAAGAGATTACCATCCAGAATATCATACCCCAGGAAAAATATCCGGGATTGCTTTTCTATCCCAAAAATGACTTTATTTTAGGCGCAGGCCAGTCTAAAAATCTCCCTGTAAAACTGATCGCCAATATGGATTTTATGAAACTGAGATCCAATGAGATCAAATTCCAGGTTTCATACACTACCCCAACGCTTAAGGGAACTGAAAATGCCTCATTTTTTGTTAAAAAAGAAGAGAATAAAAACATAGCAATTTATACGGCCTCCTATGAAAATTTTATTAATCCTGCTCTGCCCGAATCCTCAATTCTGCTGATTGTAGAAAATCAAGGCTATGGTAAAAGAAACGTTAAGATTGATCTGCAATCCATTCCGGATGGTTTGGAAATGCTGCCCAAACAACAAACCCTATCTCTTGAAGGCTTAGAAAAACAAACGATTGAGATCAAAATCAGGATCAGACAACAGAATACGCTTCATCCGGAATTTAATATTAATGCCACTGCGACAGATCTTCTTGATAATAAAATTGTGGGAAGCAATACGCTCTATCTGGTCATTTTATCGCACAACAGACAAGTTTCCCGAGGAAATGAATCGGTAAACGGAAGTAATTTTGCGGAATTCAGCTATAATGAAAACAGTTCGGGTTTTAATTTTCTTCAATTAAGGGGAAACACAGCGTTTCGGGTGACGGAAAATCTGAAATCACGCTTCAATCTGGGTGCAGATTACTATCTTGAAGACGGCCGTTATAATCTGTATGATACCTGGCTGGAACTGGAAAGAAAAAGTACGGTATTACGGGTAGGAAATGTTAACAGTAACGATTACGATTACCCGGTGTTCGGAAGAGGTGGGAAACTTTCTACCCAATTTGGTAAAAATAACCAGATTGAAATTCTTGCGCTGGAAAATAATTATAATCTGTATGGTACTTATTTCCAGCAAACAAAAGGTTCTACCATGGCAGGAGCAAAATATGGATTTGGGAATGCTAAATCCTTCAATGGAAAAGCATCTTATATATTCGGCCATGATCCGCGCTTTAACGTAGATACGCAGGTGGCAAACGCAACAACATCACTTTTAATTAACGATAAACACACTATTCGCACAGAGGTGGGTTTGAGCCACGAAAAAGGTCTTTCGAACAAAGATGAAAATGCAGGAGCTTTAACAGGAATCCATTACGAAGGAAAAATAGGGAAATGGGATATCCAGTCTGTTAATTCCTTTGCTACCAAAAGCTATGCGGGAATCAAAAGGGGATCTTTTTTCTCAAACCAGCGAATCGGACGCCAATTTTCTGCTTCTCAGCGTGCCTTTATACAATATCAGAACTCGCAGGCAGATCCGGAGTTCCTGAGTTTCCAGAGTGCACCTATCGAACCTGGCAATACCGCTAATCTTCGTTATTATTTCAACAGTACAGAATCTTTGGGATCTGGATACCAATTTTCTTTAAGGAAATGGAATTTTCTATTGGCTCCAAAGGTTGAAAAGCAAAAAACAGCCAATTATTATACATCGCAGGAACTTTTTTCTTATCGGCTGGAGGCCAACATCAGCACCACATTAGGTTCCCACGGATTGAACCTGACTGCGGAATATTCCTATTCAAAAGAGAACAATAGGGCAGATTGGTTCAACAGCCTGAAAACAACCTTATCTTATCGGTATAAATCCTTTTCCCTCAACGGAACAGCCCAATGGAACGCAATCAATGTATTTGATTTAACTTCCTATGACAATGCAAACCGTAATTTCGCCAACTACAATGCATACGCTTCTTATAATTTCCAGATGATGAATAATAATTTGACGGGATCTTTTTCAGCGGGGGCTTCCTATTCGGAACTTTATAAGAACTTAAACAGCAATATAACCGGTAATCTGGAGTATAAGATTTCGCCTTCCCTGTCCACTACAGGTTATTTTAATTTTTCCGGCTATAAATCTACGGCTGCTTATGCAAGCAGTGGCAGTTATTACCAATTCAGAGTGGGGATTAAAAAATATTTTACTGCAGCTACAGCATTTGGAAATCATAAAGTGACGTTCCAGTTATTTGAAGATAAAAATTTCAATGGACTTCTGGATACGGGTGAACAGATCCTTGCCAATGAAATAGTGAAACTGAATAATTTTGTTGCGCTGACTGATAAGAATGGTAAAGTAGTTTTTCAGAATGTACCTGAAGGTATTTACACAATTAAGGTAAACGAAAGCGCAGGCGCACGGTTGATGATGGATCCTGTCATTATGGTAAATAACAACATTAACCGCAAAGTGGGTCTGGTAAAGAACATCAGGGTAAGTGGGAAATTAACAGAGATCAAACAGGCCTATGATAATTTGGAAACTGATGTAACCGGAATCGTGGTGTATGCAAGAAGTGAAGATGGTACGATCTATACCGCCGTAGTTAACCAAAAAAATGAGTTTGAGTTTTTCCTGAAAGATGGAAAATATGAACTCTATATTGAAAATGACAAATACAGTTATACACAACCCAGTCAAACCATTCGGGTGACAAAAGAAGGCTATGCGGAAACGGTGGTTTTTGAATATAAGAAGAAAGACACCAATATTAAGGTGAAAAAGTTTTAAATTTAAAAGTATGAAAACGATGAGGGCTTTTTTAACAGGAATTTTTATTGTGTTCTGCGGATCTACGGTCACAAAAGCTCAGGATGTGTACCTGTCGATTCCTGAAAATAATATTTTTAACAGGATTGAATTTACTTCAGTACCTACAAGACTAATGGTGAACACCTACAGAACAAACTGGGATTATGCCTTTTTTGGACTAGCGCCAATAGCTCCTACATTTACTTCTGTGTCGGGACCAACTTTTACTCACACTTCTTCCTCATCAACTCTGCCCAGCAGCACTCTTCTGTGGCAGTTGGAAAGCATGGGAGGCCAGCTGCCATCTACCGGATTTTCGGGTTCTTTACCAGGTTTTCAGTCATTCAGTACAAGCGCTGTAAGATGGTTTGATCCGCCCGGGTCCATTATTTTTGGAGGAGGATTCAACAAGGGAAATATCAATTTCACTTTTAAAATACCAGCTGCGCAGTTTGCTGCCAATGCCTACCGGGCCGGAAATTACACGATGGATATCACGCAGAATTATAATGATTTTACGCCACGTAATTTTAAAACAATCTTAGTCATTCCCCAATCTATCAGATGGCTCACTTCATCTTTAACGAAATACATAGAAATATCTTCTTTGAATGATTATCGCAATACAAGTACGAAAGTGTGGGATTTGGGGAATACGGAAATTGCACATACGGTCGATTTTAATTTTTGGGCGAAAGCTGTTTCCCCAAATATTCAGTTCACTTCTTCCAAAGGTGTTCCGGGAACCAGAAGCATAGCAAACATTAAATTGGGCAGCAATGGGCCTGCACTTACAGCCAAAGCCCTATCTTCCGACTTTCAGAACTTTTCTGCCGGTAATTTCAGTGTTGCAGCAGGAAACAGAAGCAGCTTTACCTCTGAGCTTTATATATCTGCGGAAGATTTTAAGAGCTTTTTTTTTGAAGCCGGAACTTATACTTTTGAATTGAACTTCAATGCCACAAGTACAGATAATTCAATTAACAGTTTACAAAATACATCTGTTCAATTGAAGGTGCTTCCCCGGTCGGAAATCACCATTCCCACTTCCGGACGAAATGTAAACTTCAATTTTAATACAGCCGCACAGTACAATAATGGCCAGTCACAAATGATTCCAAGCCAGATTATATTGTCCAATAATGAAAGTTTTGAACTGTATGTAAAATCAGATGAGAATTATTTCAAGAAAGGCGGTCTGCAGACCGACATCAATTCCAACATATTGCAAATTGGCGTAGATGGAAGCTCTGCAAGTGTTCCCTTATCTAAAACTCCCCAAAAAATACTCTTTAACGGAACACCGGTGCTGGACCGGGAGCTGAACGTACGATACACCATACCGCCTGCAGGTGCCCAAAGCTTGGTAGGAAAGGAAAACACCACCTATTCCATTAATGTTTATTATAGCTTTACGGCACTTTAACACTACTTCTTAAAAGTAGATTTATCCCATTCTGGTCCTGAAGAGCATCTTGTCGCTCATTTAAATTTATTCAGGAAGAGAAAATTTAGATAGAGCAAACGAAGGTTCGTCACTAATATTATGAATCAAAAGAACAGCTATTGGTTATGATGCATGTTTTGAAACATCCAACGATTCAGCAGGCATTGCCTTTGAAGCAAATTTATAAAATTAAATCCGGCCTTTTCGAGCTGAATTGGGGTTGAAAATTGCAAAAAATTTATATTCTTTGTGTGCGAAAACATGGTATCATTTCATCTGAAAGTAATGAACTGTTTCCGTTTTTTTACCTAAATTTACCGCATGAAGGATTTAAAATTAAATGCCCGTATTGTTGTAGCAGATGATCATGGTATTGTCCGGATGGGCTTGGTACAAACGATCAAACGACTCAGTCCTGATGCTCTAATTTCAGAAGTAGAGGATTATAAATCGCTCTATAAAATAATTCTGAAGGAAGAGTTTGATCTGGCCATTATGGACGTTAATATGCCTAATGGTACTGTTCAGGAAGCAATACAGTACATAAAAATCCATAAACCTGAATTAAAAATTTTAATATTTTCCTCTCAAGATGAAGAACTATACGCAATACGTTACCTAAAGATGGGTGCCGGTGGCTATTTAAGCAAGCAAAGCTCCCCTGAAGTGGTAAAGAGTGCTGTAACGGCGATGCTAGATAAAGGCCGATATTTTAGTGAGAATGTGAAGGAAGCGATGTTGTTAGAATCATTAACTGGTACGACAAAAGATTCTCCTTTTGAAGCGTTGTCAGACCGCGAGCTGCAGATTGCCAATAAGCTTGCAGAAGGTCTTCCCCTCAAAGAAATTTCCAATCAACTGAATCTTCATTCGTCTACAGTCAGCACTTATAAAAACAGATTGTTTGAGAAGCTGAAAATACGCTCTATACCTGAATTGGTGGAAATTCTTAGGCTGTATAATAAGTAAACATCCTATTATTTCTTCTTGGAATCCCTAAAAATCGAGGAATAATTAAAATGATAAAACTTACCTATCATTCCTGAACGAAGAGGGCTCTTTTTCGGTTCACTGCATTCATTACGCCACGGTCCTGCGTTGCACTTTCTGAAGGCAACGATTACCATCCGACAAAACAGCGATCTTTTAAAGTACCCCGAATTATTCATTCCGCTACTGTAATAGATCTATAGGTATTCGTTTCAAGTGTTGCCACAGATCTTGCCTAATGAATTGTTATGAGATACAAAGCTATGAGAACTATCAATTTATAAATAATTGAAAAATAAAAGGCGGGGTAAACACAATAGAACTTTAACGCTTTTTTCTTATGAGGAAGATAAAGGGCAGAAATTGAAACGGTTTTCTTACCATCGCCTCTAATCTAAAAAAACTACAAAAAGCAGCATAAAACTTCTAAACAATATTTTCTTATAAAAGCTTTTTAAATTAAATTCCGTTCATAAAAAACAAAGAGACTGCCTTTTAAGGCAGCCTCATACTTCATTTAAATATTGCAGTAATTTTATAATATCATTCCATGGGAATATCAAAAAGAAGATTTTTCATGACACCCAGGGTAAGCAGCAATAAAAAGAATAATAAAAAATAACTGAAAAAATTTGCCAGTCTTTTCTTATTATCATTATTCTTCATTGGATCAGAACTGTTATTACCTACAAGATTCTTAAACCCGATAGTAAAAACAACTATAATTGATGTGAAGATTATATACAGAATCATAGATTGTTTCAACTCAAAGAAGATTAATATTGCCAAAATATCCAGTATAGCAATGGCCCAACTTATTTTAAAGATGTTAAATGACAAAATATTTTTTCCCAACATTAAAAAAACGGAGTTCAAAAATATGATCAGGAGGAGGATTACTTCTAAGATTGTATTCATTTTCTATTATTAAAAAGGTTAATATGCAAAAGGGTTAGGAAAATTAATTTTCACATCACCACCTAAACCAAGGCCATCCGCCACCGTTCCTGAAACACCTAAGGAAAAGCTGTCGTTTTTAGGATTGTAAAAATAAGAGCCGCCTCCTTTAGCCCCTGATGCACCTACCGGAATAGAGCCCGTTAAGCTTACCCCCCATCTGCCTCCAGGAGAGTTAGCAGTCCAGTTACCTTCAAACTCGGCTAATGCTCCATATGCTCCAACATCAATAGTACCTCCATAATTATTGGTCTGAATATTGGCACCAAAGAAGCCGGTGAGCCCTTTAGCAGAAACATATGTTGATAAACTATTACCAAGTGCAAAGCTTAGTTTTGCCTCAGCAACAGTTCCTTCTAAATAACCTTGAAGACTATAATTGCTACCAATCAGGTAAGGAACAGAAAGCCCGCCTTTTAAATTTAGCAATTTAATATTCAGATTTGTATCTAATCCCTCAAAATTGAAATTTTTCAGGCCTGCGTTAAAATCGGCTGCAGTGAAATCAAATGATGTAGAGTTGAATGATGACACCCCGGCATTTAGCTGTGAAAACCATTCACCATAGTACATTTTATTGGCATGGTATTTTCCTTCATAGTAATTCATACTTTCAACCCAATCCCCGGGCCCGCCAGGTCCTAAAGTTACTTTTGAACCACGATTACTATCATAGACATTATTTGAATATCCGTCTGAATAATCACTATATCCCATTGATTTGTAGTTGTCTTTTGTTACTTTGTCGTTCCATTCCCACTGATTTCCTCTTTTTCCCCAGTCATATACCTGCCTGCCATCAGGATCAATGAATCTTATTGGATTGTTATAAGCATAACTATAGGGCGACCAGCGTCTCGAAGTTTCTGCCAGCGGATCCAGCACACCCCATCTCCCGATATCCGGCATATAAAACCTTGCACCATAATCATACATTCCTGTCTCCTGAAGTTCCTTTCCGTTGTACTTGTAAGAATACAGTCCACCATTATTGGATGTTCCGAATACACCTGCAATATGATTCATTCCAAAAGCATAGTAATTATTGGTGTCTTTGATTTCCAATATTCCATCGCTATTTTTAGCATAGCTTACTCTTACATTCCCCAAATGATCTTTATATTGATAAATGTAACGATTTTCTGCGAAACTGTAAAAGCCTTCTGCGGTAGCAACAAAGTCAAGTTTCCATATAGCCTGAAACACAGGAGGTTTAAGAGTATTGTAAGCCTGCTGTTCATAAGCGCTGGCTGTTCTACACACTAAACAAATACCACCACCTTCTGTATAATTATACTGAAAGCCGTCAAGATAATCTGTTGTAGTGATTGTAGCTAATCCCCTTGGAGGCCTGCTCGAATAAGATTTTCTCAATTTTTTGCCATCTGCACGATACAAGTAATCTATTTGTATATAATTTAATACTCCTAAATTATTATGAACCATGGAAAGTTGATCCGGTAGATTTAAATGGTTATAAGCAATACCATCAATTCCCTTATCTTTCATATCAATCATATTTCCGTTCAGGTCGTAGGAGATGGTATTGTTACCTCCTTCATAGCCCGTATCGTTTAATGCACTTTCGGTTATTTTTGTAAGGAGATTTCCTGTATATTGATATTCAAGGTCATCTACTTTTGTTGCTGTAGGAGAGTAAACCTGCGGCGCATACCGTTTCAGGTTGGAAATATTTCCATTAAAATCATAAGTCAGATACTCATCAAAACTACCACTGATTCCTGTGCTTGGCTCCTTGTAAAATGCGTTCGTAAGCCTGTTGAGCCTATCATAGGTGTAATTATATCTTTTTAAAAGATTTTCAGAACCATTATTCCAGTCAATCTCTGCAATATTCCCATTAAATCTTCCAGGAGCAATATTCGTATTTTCCGGATTGTTGTATTTTATTTGATATCCGAACAATTTGCCATTCAGATTGGCAGGATCATTGATCTTGGTCATCCAACCACGGATATTGTAATTGTATGTAATGTCCTGAAGCGGGCTTGATGGCGATATCCCTCCAACTTTTTTCGCTGAAAGCTGAGATAGCTCATTATAGCTGTTCTGAGCTAAATATTCAACAGGATTACTGTCTACCTGGTGGGTATGAGTCAGTAATCTGTTTTGCTGATCGTAGGTAAAGTTTTCGGTGATTACCCTGTCGGTATCTGTATCCAATCTTTTGTGAGCGGTTATAGTCTGTTGTATTACTCCTGCAAAATCTAACCTGGATTCTACCTTTGTGCGTCCTCCTAAGTGATTAATTGAGTAGGTGCTGATACTTCTTCCTTTTTTATCATAGTAGATAAAATTTTTCGCCCAATCATTGTTCTCAACGTTTTTAACCAAGCTCATTACGGCTAGGCCTTTGGTGCTTAATCCATCTGTAGTTGGGGTATCACTAAGTGTTGTTTGCCCAAGAATCATTGTAGGGAAAGAGGGCTTGAAGCTATAGTCGGGATATGTGTCATAATAATTAACGGACAAAAGTGTAAAATTATACTGAGGATATGCCGAATTGGTTGTGTAATAAACATCTATTCCGGTATTATTGAAAGCTGATGTTGTCCTTACTTCATTATTTGCTCCTAATCCTTCCACGGCGACCACCTGCTGGGCTCTTCCGGGAGGACTGTCTAAAATACCGGTATAGATTGGTCTTGAAAACTGGTCATATTTCGTGAAAAGCCATTTTCCCTGGGCTTCCAGCACATTATCACGGGTAAGGACTAACCGATCCTGTTTATCATACACCATGTATTCCCAGCCTTTGCCCGGAAGTCTTTTTTCTACCAATCTATTTTTATTATCGTATCTATACTGATAACAAAGATTATTTAATAACTCTTCTCCAATAATTCCGTCAACTTTAGTGGAATCAGAAGCTAATGGCGGGATTACAAATGCGAGTTGCTCATAATCATTATAGACGTAGTAAGTATCGGCATTATCTGTATCATTCAATACTTTTCTCACCATTAAAATCTGGCCCTGGTCATTTTTGAATTCAATAGTCTGGTTACCATCTTCGTCTGTTATAATATTTTTGTAAAGCTTTTTCTCATTATACTTTCCTGCAAGAGAAACAGATCCTTTAAAAGTTGAATAGTCGAAAGTAGCAATATACTTTTTCACATCGCTACTGGTATTGAGGTCATATCCGTACGTAATGGGTTTGTTTGACCAGGCATCCCCTACCTGCCTCTGTTGAACAATTTTATTTAAAGGTGAATCGTCAACAACCTTTTCTGTAAAAATTTTCTCGCTGCTATATATATTTGTATCGTCAGAAACCGGAAAAGGTACTGAACTATCATTTTGTGAATAAATTGATCCATTATTCGTAGAATTCTTAGGAACAGGAAGATAAGTTCTTACAGCTCTTCCAACATTATCATATATGAAAGGTGTGACTAAATCTTTTCCCGCAGGCGTCATTTTAACGCCAACGGTTTGCTTGACTTGTCCGATCTGGTTATAGTACTCTACTATACGGGTTTGCTTAGCTGATGTACTTGACACAGTTACAGGTTCCAGATAAGTTCTGGTTTGCAAATAGTTTTCAGAACTCGATTGTGAGTACGCCAGAATAGTTATAAATAAAAAATATATGGATATTAATTTCTTTTTCATGGTTTAGTAATTATCAAATGTAAATTCAAAAGGCAGTATTATTAAACTATTGGGCGTGACGTTACTGAATGGGTTATTATATTCTGCGTACAGATCTCCATTTGGATCTAATATTAATTTCCATTCCACTCCCCAGCTGTTATAGAACTTTGATATAATAGGTTTACAAATACCTGTAACAGTACCCACTTTCATCCTGAACCCTATCCAAGACCAGTTGTAATTTTTTGAGTTGAAAGCTATCCAGCCTGTAAACTTGTCATTGGTGCTCATGTTTATCTGATTGAAAAAGTAAGAGCTCTGATCTAAAACAGCTCCATTAGTGAAAATAGAACAGTCAAATGGCTTTGGTGTACAAGGACCAAAAATGTTAGCAGAAGCTTGGCCCATAGATGCTACATCGTCTATTGCCTTTTGCTCTGCATCTGCCTGGCTTATCACCGAAACATATATCCCGGCTGGAACTGAATAGGTATAGGTACCCGGGTTTTCCAATCTTCGGCAATTACTTCTAATATAAGTCTGTTCCTTATATGAGTTTAAGAATTTAGAAAAACCGGTGTAGTTATAGTCAAATTCCTTTAAAATGTTTTGATCTTTATCAAGGATTTTGTTTAATCTGGAAACATTATCGTATTGATAGCTCTCTTTCACTCCCGAATCCGCAACCATTACTTTATTACCCACTAACGGATCATATGCATACGTTGAAATTTTAAAATTTTTCAATTCTGCCTTATTCTTGAAAATATTTAACTCAGCAACTAAAGCATCCTCAGCAGCTGCACTGTTATCAAGATTCGACTTTTTAACGATTTCTAATTGTAAGTATGAATTGGGATTATCAGGGTCCAGATTGAAAGCTTCCATAACCTGCTTATATGTAGCACCAACAACTTTTGCTATAGGAGCAGTTTGATGATATCCCCATATTGTTGTTTGAGGCATGCCATTCTTTTGGGTGCTTTGGATTAAATTCCCTTTATTATCATATACCTGGAAATAGTCCTGATCCTGTGTCTGAACATTAGCAAAAGAAGAAAAATCAGCATTAATAAGAGATGTCCTTGTTTTAGTTATTTGCCAGGCGTTAGAGGTATTTTGATCTTTACTGTAGATACTTTCAATAAGAGCACTTTTTCCTTTTGAATTTCTATTCGTCTGTATAACTGGCGCTATTATATTGTCATTGACCATGTTCTTATACAAGGAAAACCTTCCTCCTACCACATCCGTATCATTGCAAGTACCCACAATACATGCAGGATTTAATCTCAATATATCTCCCGGATAGTATGTTTTTTTACTGAGTTCGCCGCCATTGGCTGCGGAAAATATTTGTTCGACAGGAAAAGGATGCCAGTAGAGATATTTATCATTATACACTGTTTTCGTATAGCTTGTAAATGTCTTACCGCCGTCAAAATTTTCAGTAGTCGTCTGACCTGTCTGCAGGTAGGGAATTGCAGGAATATAAGACCTCCTGCCTTCCACTGAGGCAACCCCTTCCGTTTCAACATAAAAATTATTATCGGTAATTTTACAATTCACACAAGAACTGTTTGGTTCGGATAAGCTACCTATATTATTAAGGAAATTCTTATACGTATAATCTGTAGTGCTTTTAAGAACTCCGTTTTTATCCAATAGCTGCATTTTAACAATTTTGCCTCTCTCATACTCTTTTGATAAAAGTTTTGCAGCTCCTAGATTGATTATAGCATTTGAATTAGGATTTTTAAAATATTTGGCTACCGCTGAGTCCGAATTGGTTTTTCTATTACTGAAAAAATATTTTCGAATTCCATTACCATCTACCTCATCTACTTCTTCGTAATGCACCAAATCATAACTGTACATATTGGCCGAAAGATTTTCATTTGAATAAGTATCTGCACTTGTATAGGTAATCATTCCATAATCACTCATGAGGATAACCGGAGTAGGTTTCCAAAAAGCACCCTTATCTACAATTCCTGTTGATTTATTAGCTGCATCCTTATACTTAAATTCTTTTTGGTATTGCTTGGTTCCATCGTAATCAATCTCTTTCTGGATTCTCGCTCCGAGGTAAGGCGTATTTGCTGTATTTTCTATTGTATTATTGTCCTTATAAACCATTGAATATTCGTTTGGCTCATAAACAAATTCTTTACGGCCTCCGGTAGGAAGAAAGACGGTCTTTAACAAACCTACTTTATAAAGGTCAGGATCTGTGTTTGCAGGATCATTCTGATTAATTTTACCATTCCAGAAACCCATCTCATTTTTTAAATCCGAATTATAAGGAGGAAAAGCATCTGTTTTATAATAATCAAAGACATAATCCTCTTTCTTTTCGTTAAACACACTTTTCAGAAATGTGCGTTTGTTGGCGCTTCCCAGGTTATCATAAAATAAATCTACGCTATGAATCTTTTTATTATTAGTATCAAAAACATTCACCTGTTTTAGATAAGGTTTTGTTATTTCCAGTGGATTTCTTGTCTGATTATAAGCAAAATCAATATGACCTATACCATCAACTGTAATACTGTCAAGAACAGTAAGCTTTGAGAATATTTCCGTTGTATTTACTTCCGATGATGTTATAATAGTTGAATTTGACGTATATCTGCTACTCGACACCCAAACCCTACTAATTGTCTTTCCAATGTGCAATCCGTTATTTAGCAATACCTGTTTATCTGGAAAGGCGATACTAAAAGGTGTACCTGCATTCTTACCATCAATGATAAAACTATTAAGAACACTTTTATTACTATTTTTATAATAAGCGTTCAACGTTCTTCCATTATTCAAGATAGCTTTTTTCAAGCTCCATCCGACAATATAATTCGTTCGGATATTTCTGTAATTTGAGCTATATGTAGAAGTAGGATAACTGGCACTTTCGTCGAAAGTAGCTTTTAACTGATTATAATTAATTTCAAGTTCATTGGAGGATCCACCGAAAATAAAAACATTTCCTCTATCATCTTTCAAAGTAATTTCCGAAGTACCAATCTCTCCAAATAGTGGCTGACATCCAATATTTGTTATATCTACAGTAATATTGGCATTTTCACATACAACGATTGTCTTTCCATCATGATCAATAACAAAATAGCCTCTGTATCCTAAAAAATCAAAATAATATTTATCCGTCTTCCAAGCGAAATAATTATCAGAAGTTGAGGCTGGGTTTTCCATCAGTATTTTCTTGGTAAAGCCAGTTTGACCAGGTTTTAAACAGTCTTGCTCATTTCCACTTATCATGGTACTATAATATAATAAGGAATGTTTAAGGTTCAGAGGCCTGTTGGTTTCCCGCGTTATTTTCCCTAAAAGGTTCACATTCCAGTTTAGTCCTACCATATCTGGCTCTACATGCGGTCTGAATCCATTGGATTCGTAGGTAAGGTCACTGCTTAGCGCTAATCCGTTTCCTAAATTCATTTGATAGAGAGGTATTGAAACATTTGCAAGCCCCGAATACAATTTGTTTCCCGATACAACGCCTTTTATTAAGGCGTAATTATTAACCGCTCTGTCTTGAGAAAAAACAGTAAAAGAAATTAAAAAAATATATAGATTTATAAGCTTCTTCATTATGTAGTTCTTATTTTTTTATCAATTTAGCACTCGCTGTTTTGTTATCACTTGTTTTTACACTCACCAGATACGCTCCCTGAACCAGATTCTGCGTGTTGATCTTGGTTACTTTATTCTTGGTTTTCAGGCTCTGAAGCTGTCTTCCACCCATATCGTACACCGTAATCTCAGCCTCAAACACTCCCTCTCTCAAACCCTCAAACCCTATTTCCACATACGCATACTCACTCACCGGATTCGGGTAGATCTTAATATCCTGTTTTTCGATCAGCTGGTCAATCTGCTTATCGCCGAGCTTCACAATTTTCCAGTTCTCTTTGCCCAATTCCTCGGCGCTCGTTCCGGCCAAAACAATCGAACCATCCCGGTTCAGCTTTATATCCGAAAGTCTTTCCTCCCTTTTCCGGGATTCTCCTTTTACGTGCTTTCGCCACTGTTCTTCTCCTTTTTCATTCAGATACAACATCCAGAACGTTTCATCATCAGTTTCAATTCTTCCTTCAGCCTGGGTATAACCTCCCAATAGAATTCCTTTGGTTGATGGTTGATTGTTGTCGGTTGACGGATTGTGAATCACGCTCATTCCCATCAGCACATCCCGGTTCTTGAAATT